>Ga0255338_1000205_pt1 | contig 235971 bp, 197 predicted proteins | sample MeOH1_35cm_T4_19_FD_203715 | JGI IMG/M metagenome (GOLD analysis project Ga0255338, IMG submission 203715) | Sandy soil microbial communities from University of British Columbia, Vancouver, Canada - MeOH1_35cm_T4_195 | ecosystem: Engineered > Artificial ecosystem > Sand microcosm >...
AGAAGCCGTGGCCGAGCAGGCGCGGGATGCTCGGGTGGTGGATGAGCGACAGCAGCCCCACCTCCCGCATGAAGCGCGGATCCCATGGGAACAGGGCCAGCTTGAGCGCCACGGGGCCCTCCGCCTCTCGGCCGAGCCGGAGGGCGCGGTAGACCACCCCCGAGGCGCCATGCCCGTGGCAGCCGACCAACAGCCACTCATCCACCCGGGTGCCCAGGGGAGGACCGAAGAGAAGACCCGCGGGTGCTGGCTCGCGCTCCATGAGGTGCCTCGCAGGGCGGAAGGGAGGCTCCTCCCGCTTCCTGCGGAATCCTACTTCATACGTCGCCACCCGGTTCATTCGCTGGCGGCCCGACAAGGCTCCGGAGCAGGGCCGCATGGAGCAGGTGTTGATGCGGCGCTCGCGGGCCGAGGTGCCGCTGGTGGAGCCGGGCGAAGTCCACGCCCCGCGATTGGACTGAAGTTCAAAGAGGTCAAGGACACGAAGAGCACCCTCCCGGAGGGCATGAGGAGCCGGGCGGCACGCTCATCGAGGTGCCGGGGAAGATCGGGGCGGTGGCGGTGCTCGGCCTCTTGGTGGGCCAGCCCCCAGGGCGGAGAGCCATGAGCGAGGTTAGAATTCGCCAATGAACTCCAGCCCATCCAGCCGGTCGCCGGTCGTCGTGGCGGAGCTGGGGCCTACGAATACGGGAAAAACCCACCGCGCCATCGAGCGCATGCTCGAGCACGACACGGGCATGATCGGGTTGCCGCTTCGCCTGCTCGCTCGGGAAGTGTACGACCGGGTGACCGCTCGGGTGGGCGAGGGGCGGGTCGCGCTGATGACGGGGGAGGAGAAGCGCCTGCCGCCGCGCCCCGATTATTGGATCTGCACGGTCGAGGCGATGCCGACGGATCGACCGGTCGACTTCCTCGCGGTGGATGAAATCCAGCTCGCCGCCCACCGCGAACGCGGGCACATCTTCACCGATCGGTTGCTCCATGCGCGGGGGCGCCGGGAGACCTGGTTCCTCGGCGCGGACACGATGCGGCCGATGGTCCACGCGCTCATTCCTCAGGCCTCGGTGAAGCGCGCCACCCGCCTGTCTCAGCTTCGCTATTCCGGGCATCGCTCCCTGAAGAGCCTCCCTCCGCGCTCGGCCGTGGTCGCGTTCTCCGCGGACCGCGTGTACGAGCTCGCCGAGGCGCTGCGCCGCCTCCGTGGCGGGGTGGCCGTGGTGCTGGGAGCGCTCTCCCCGAGGACGCGCAATGCCCAGGTGGCGATGTACCAGGCCGGGGAGGTTCAGTACCTCGTGGCCACCGATGCCATTGGGATGGGGCTGAACCTCGACCTCAACCACGTGGCCTTCGCGGCGCTCTCCAAGTTCGACGGCGCTGAGCAGAGAGAGCTCTTCTCGGACGAGCTGGCCCAGATCGCAGGCCGCGCAGGGCGCCACTTGAATGACGGGAGCTTCGGAACCCTGAACACGCTGCCCGAGCTGCCTCCGCGGGTGGTCTCGGCCATCGAGTCACACCGGTTCCCGTCGGTACGCAGCCTCATCTGGCGCAATGCAGCGCTCGACTTCTCGAGCCCGGAGTCCCTGCTGGACTCGTTGTCGCGAGCTCCGCGCCACAGCGCCTTTGTCCGGGTGGAGCGCGCGGACGACTTCGATGCGCTCAGGGCGCTCTCGAACGTTCCCGCCATTCGAGAGGTCGCCACCGACCGAGCCATGGTCGAGCTGCTGTGGCAGGTCTGCCAGATTCCGGATTTTCGCAAAGGGCTCCTCGGCCTGCACGTCGCGCTGTTGCGGGAGACGTTCCTTCAGCTCTCCGAGGGTGACGGGAAGCTGGAGCAGGCCTGGCTGGCCAGACAGGTGTCGCCGCTCGATGACGTCTCCGGAGACATCCACACGCTGATGGACCGGCTGGCCGCCATCCGCATCTGGACGTACATCAGTCATCGTTCGAGCTGGCTGCACGACGCCGAGCAGTGGCAGGAGCGCACCCGCCGCATCGAGGACGCGTTGGGCGACGCCCTTCATGAGCGGCTCGTGGAGCGCTTCGTGCAACGGGCCGCACGGAGGAGTGCACGCCGCTTCGTGAGGTCCGCCGCACACCCTCCGCCCGGGTCGGACAGCCCCTTCGCCAAATTGGGGCTCCTGTTGGGGGAGGCGCCGGGCGCTGACGGCGGCGCGATGACAGAGGAGCAGTTCGTCCAGCGGGTGGTCGACGCGACGCATGAAGCCTTCCAGGTGGACGCGTCAGGGAGCATCTCTCTCGAAGGGCAGCCGCTGGCCCGGCTGGTTCGCGGGAAGGACCGGCGCTCACCGCAGCTTGCGCTGGCAGAGCCGGAGGTCTGGACTGGAGGCGCGCGGCGGCAGCTCGAGCGCCGGCTGGTGGCGCTGGCGCGCGATCTCGTCACCGAGGCCATGGGGGGCTTTCCAGCCGAGGCCCTCACCGGAGCGGATCGCTCCGCGGCGACGCGGGGCCTCGCCTACCGTCTGGCCCAGGGGCTGGGAGTGATCTCCCAAGGTGAGGCGCGCGAGCAGTGGCGGCTCCTGGACGATGAGGCACGAGAGCGCTTGAGGACGCTGGGCGTCCGCGAGGGACAGCGCTTCCTCTACGTCGCCGAGGCGCTGGCACCGCATGCGCTGGAGCGGCGCTGCATGCTGACGGCGCTGTTCCACCAGAGGCCGCCACCCCAGGGCGTTCCGGGAGAGCCGGCCCTCGAGGTCGCGGAGTTTGGCGGCTGGGATGCGCGAGCCTTCGGATATGAGGTGCTCGGTCCCGTGGCGTTGCGGATCGATGTCGTCGAGCGGCTCAGCGAGGCGCTGCGCCACCCGCACGGGGCTCAGCAGGCGCACACGCTCATGCAGGAGCTGCGTCTGGAGAGCGGGGTTCGCACGCGAGTGCTGCGAGAGCTCGGGGGACAGTCCGGGGGCGCTCCGTTCAAGAGGAGGAGGCGGCGGCGGGGAGGGAAATCGCCGGCGGCGGCTCCTGACAAGAGCGGAGCCCATGGGCAAGCGGAGCAGGCTGGCGCGCACCCGAAGTCCGGCGGCGGGCGCTCCAGCCGCTAGGCGAGCGGCGGCGCGCCTTGTCACTGACGCGAGGGGCGCATAAACCGCGGGACCATGGGAATGTCGCTGCGGGGTGCCCGAGGGGCATGGCTGGCCATCGGACTGGCTGGCGTGGCCGTGCGCCTCTGGCTGTGGTGGGTGTCCATCGGCAGCACCGACGTCCAGATCTGGGGCGATCATGGCAGCGCCGTGCTCGCCAATGGGCTGACGCACACGTACGAGCACCGGACGAGCTTCAACCACCCTCCGCTCATCGGGCTCTACGTCCGGTGGATCTGGTCCTGGGCCCAGGGAGACTGGTGGGCCTTCGCCCGCGCCATCAAGCTGCCGGGGCTGGCCGGAGAGGCGCTGGCCCTCTGGGCCCTGTGGCGCTTCGCGAGCCCCCGCGCCTTTGCCGCCTATGCGCTGGTCCCCGCGCCCATCCTCGTCGCCAGCTTCCATGGCAACACGGACTGTCTCTATGCGGCCCTCGTGCTCGTGGCGGCGATCGCCTTCGACAAGGAGCGCTACTTCCTGTCCGGTGTGCTCTGGGGAGCAACCCTCAACGTGAAGCTGCTGCCCCTGGCGCTGGTGCCGCTCGTGGTGCTGGGGCCGCCGGACCGGCGCGCCTTCCTGCGGCTCGGGGCGGGCGCCTCGCTGGGGCTGATCCCCTTCATCCCTCCCGCGCTCACGGCCGCCTCGAGCATGTACCGCAACATGCTCACCTACAACTCGAACGGGGATAACTGGGGCGTGCTGGCCATCCTCAACCTCGCGATGGATGTGCCCAACCTCGCGGTCGTGGGCGAGTGGCTGAGGGAGGCGTTCATCTCCATTGGCCGCTACCTCATTCTGGGGAGCGTGGCGGGGGTGGCGCTGCTCTCGCGGTTCCGCACCCGGCTGCCGATGACGGAGCAGGCGGCCCTGGGGGCCTCGCTGTTCCTCGTGCTCGCGCCCGGCTTCGGGGTTCAATACGTGGCGTTCGCCGCGCCGCTCCTGTGCTTCGTGAGTGCCAGCACGGGGCTCTGGTGGGGCTGGAGCTCGGGGCTCTTCATCGGCGTCGTGTACTGGAGCTTCATGCGCCAGTGGGAGCCGATGTTCTCGGCCTTCACGAGCCGCTTCCCGGGGCCGACGCCGGTGCTGGGCATCCTCGCGTGGGCCGTGCTGGCCCACTTCGTGTGGACTCGCCTCAGGGCCGCCTGGCAGCGCCCCAGGACAGCCCCCCTCGGCTCCATGGAGCGCGGCTAGGCTCTGCGCGCGGAGCTCTCCTCGAGGCCGTGCTTGCACTGACCGACGAAGCGGACCAGCTCCGTATGGAACCACTGCGGTGAGTCCAACATCAGCCAGTGGCTCGTGTTCGGCGCGACGGAGCGGGACAGCGTGGGCCGCTGGGCCACCAGCGTCTCCGGGCCGGTGGCGGATACCAGCGCGTGGGTGGGGCCCGTGAAGCGCTCGAAGGCCTCGTTCGGGTCGTAGCCGAAGAGGGAGGCCAGGTTTCCGGCAATGGCCTCCCGCCGCGAGGTGCGCAGCGTCTTCATGACCAGCGTGCGCGTCGACTCCTTCGCCTTGAAGAGCAGCGGCACGAGCCAGTGCTCGTGGAAGGTGCCGTACTTCGCCTCGGTGAAGTTCTCGAGCCAGGCGTCGGCCTCGGCCTTCGGCTTGCGGCGCAGGTCTCCGGCCGCCTCGACATAGAGCAGCCCGGCGAGCCGCTCGGGGTAGTACGTGGCGAAGGCGCCGGCCACCGCGGCGCCGAAGCCGTGGCCCACCAGGACGAACGGCTCCGGGAGCAGCGCGTCAGCGATGGCGGCGACATCCTCCACGGCCACCTCCACGCCGAAGGGGCCATGGCCGCCGCCGCTCTCGCCCATCCCGCGCAGGTCGAACGCTGCGGTGCGGGTCGCAAGGCCCTGCTGCTGCTCGGCCCAGTGCGTCCGGTCGCCGGGGAGATCGTGCACGAAGAGGATGGGGATGCCGCCTTCGCCCTCGGTTGTTGCCATCAGGCGCCCCGCAGGTCCGGGGACGGCCACCATCGTCGGGCCCTTGTGCTTCATCGGTGCGGCTCCTGGCCCCGGGTACGGGCACTGCCCGTCCATCCCTCCGCGCCAGCCGAAGCGCCAGGACCTCCTCCCAGTCTGCCCTATCCACCGAGAACTTGTTGCGGGCCTGGGGGCTCGTGCGCACCCTGTGTTCGCTCGACAACCCCGGGGGCGAGGTCCGCGACCGTGGCCTCCTGTCACTGACCGTCGCGAAGAGGCTCGGAGACATGGCAACCTGCGCCCCCTCACCCAAAAGGATAGGTCCCATGCCCGCCAGCCTCTTCTTCGTTCGCCTCGTCGCGAATCGTCCCAACTTCGCGATGTCCATGACTGCCGATGAGCAGGCCATCATGGGCGCGCATGGCGAGTTCCTCCAGGGCCAGCTCGCGGCCGGCACGCTGCTCGTGGCGGGCCCCGTGCTCGATCCCGCGGGCATCTTCGGGATGGCCGTGTTCGAGGCGGAGTCGATGGACGAGATCCGCCGTCTTCTCGAGCGTGATCCCGCGAAGGCGCTTGGGCGCCACGAGGTGGTGCCCATGGGCCCGAACAGCGTCCGTCGGGCGCCTGCGCGGCGCTAGCCCGTCCGCGGCAGCTCGGCGCCGGCCTCCGGGCCCGTCCCGGTGAGGTTGGCCTCGATCCGCTCGACGCTCATGCCGCCGCGCACCAGCTGGGCGGCGACCTCGGAGAAGTAGTCCTTGAGCTGGGCGCAATAGATGGAGCTGTTGTCGAAGCCCTTCTCTTGGCTGAACCGGTGCGCCAGGTGATAGCCGCCGCCGCAGACCGTCCACCAGGAGCAGCCTTCGCAGCCCTGCGGCTTCTTGCTCAAGGCGGCGCCCAGCTCCTGCCAGACCGCGCTGGACGTCACATCCTCCAGCGAGTGGGTCGCCACGTTCAGCTGCATCTCCTGGAAGCGGGGCGCCAGGGGACGGATGACGTCCTCGGGAGCAATGTCCCCATTCGATGACACGGTGAGGAGGTTGCGAAGATCGCCGGCCACCATGCTCGTGTCGCGGGCGGTCGCCGGATACAGCATCGGCGCGATGGCTTCGGTGACGAAGCGGACGCTCAGCTTGTAGTCCCGGCCCTTCATCCACTCGCGCAGGACGGCGTTGCGGAAGCGGCCCACGCCTGCCTTGTACTCCTCGGAGGGCGCATCGTCCCAGGTCAGGTGGGGCATGAGGAAGTTCAGGCTGCGCGCCCCCATCTCATCGACGAAGTGGTGATAGACGCTGGCGCCGTCCGCCTCGGGATCGATGACGCACAGGACCCCGCTGTGGTGTTTCATGCGGCCGTCCTTGACGGCCTGGCGAAGCAGCTCCCAGCCGGCCCGGGTGGCCTGGTACGTGCCCTTCCGCTTGTGCGTGAAGCGGTAGCGATCATTGACCTCGGCCGGGCCGTCGATGCTGACCCCCACCCGGATCCCGTGCCGGGCGAAGATCTCGATCCACTCGTCGTCGATCAGGACCGCGTTGGTCTGCAGGGTCAGCAGCAGCTCGAAGGCGCCCTCGGCGTGCGCGCGCAGCTTCGAGCACATCTCGTCGAACCGGGCCTTCTTCACCAGCAGCGGCTCTCCGCCATGCAGGCCGATGGTGATGCGGGGCATGCCGTGGGTCAGTGCGGCGTTGCGCAGAAAGAGGCCCAGGGAGTCCACCACCGCCATGTTCACGATCGGCGGGTGGATCTTGTAGTCCTCATCCCCGTGAAAGAAGAAGTAGCAGTAGCGGCACGCCAGATTGCAGCGCTCGGAGATCTTGAAGACAACGTTGAGGTTGTCCCGGATGAACGGGCTGAGCGCCATGGCCGATCCTCTCTCTCACGTACCGCCTCAGTCCGTGCAGCCCCTGAGTCGGAACAAGCCGACGGCTGGGAGCATGGGTGCGCCCATGCCACCAGCCGTCGTCCATCCAGGCTTCGCCAGGAGGATTAGGTGGACACCGACTTGTGGGAAGAGGCGTGGGCCGCACCGACGACCTTGTCGAGCTCGGCCTCCATCAGCTCCACGAGCGCGTCCTCGGCGACGGTGTTCGCGTCCTGCGAGCCATTCTTCATGTCCTGCGAGAGCTTCGCCTCAACCTGCTGCTTCAGATCGGTCATTTGGACTCTCCTTGTGAAACCGTACAGCAAGTCCAGCATTCACTAACAGTGAAGTCAGGTCAACCCTCTAGGAAGTGCGTTTGCCGATGAGCTCTGCGGCCTTCAGCCCCTCCACGGCCGCCTCGTACATAGCGCCCAGCGAGGCGAAGTAGTCGCTCCACTCCGACGACTTGGGCTTCGCCAGATAGAGATCCAGGGCTGGCAGCACCTCTTCATGGACCTCGAGCGTGTGCCGCAGCAGGGCGATCCGGACATGCGGCGTGAGCGCGCGGGCATTGAGCTCGCGTCCCACCGCGACGAAGGTCCGCTCGGCGGCATCATGCTCCGCCTGCGAGCGCGGGAGGATTCCGACATGGCGCTCGCTCGGGGGAGGACCGCCCTCGCCGTACACATGCCCCTCGCAGCTCGTATAGGTGATGAGGCCGTGGCGCCGCGCCAGGACGACGACGAGGTCGCGCACGCCCTCCTCGACGAAGCGCTCGAAGTGGGGGTGCGTGGGGGTCAGGATCAGCGCCGGCAGCTCGCCGGCTCCACCGGTGTCGTTGATGTTGCCGTAGTCCGATTTGCGCAGGGGATATTTGATCCGGTTGCGCAGGGCCTGGGGATCGTCCCATTCGGCCATGAGGGCGCGGGCCCCGTCGAAGCGGTTGACGCTCCGCTTCTCTTCGTAGTCGAGCTCTTTCATTGCTGCCTCCGGCAAGGATGTTCAGCCCAGCCCGCGGGCCTCGAGGGCGCGCGCGAGGGTGCGCCATAAGGTGTCGCCCACCTCGGTCAGGCCCTCCGTGCGCTCCAGCGGCTCACGAAGGCTGCGCGCGGCCTCGAGCGCCTTGGCCAGGGCCAGCTCGAAGGCACTGGCGTCGGCGCGGCGGGTCTCGAGCGCGGCCGCATGTGCGAGCGCCATGTTCCCTGCCGCATGATAGGCCAGCAGCACGCGGTCGAGCGGACGAGAGCGCTTCGCCAGCGCTGAGTAGTGGAGTTGCTGATCGCGCCCGTTCACGACCGGAAACGCGCCTGAGAGCAGGTGGAGGTACTGGTGCGACGCCTCATGCACGAGCGTCTCCGCCACCAGGAGGAGCCAGGAGCGGCGCCGCTCGGCTCCCTCGCGGAGCCCCAAGGTCACCAGCCCCGGCCAGGCGGGATGGCTCGACGACAGGTAGTCGGAGCCGGTCGAGGGATCCACGTCGGTGAGAAGGAGGCAGCAACGAATCATCCGGCCGGCCCAGGCCGCGGAGTCAGGCGCCGTCTCGTCGAGCCAGGCCGCACCGGCGGCGACGGCCTCTCGCTGGTCCGCAAGCTGGCCGATGGGCCGCAAGGCCGCGGCGCGCTCCCACGTCGAGGCAGCCTCGTCCAGCGTCAGGGCAGAGGTGGCGAGGAGATCGATGACATCGCCACCGGCGGTGAGGTGCGCGGGGCTCGAGACAACGAGCCCGTCGTCCTGTGCTGCCTCCATCAGCCGCCAGGACGGAGCCTCGGTTCGGAAGCGCAGGAGCGGCCGGGAGCCGGCCAGGATCGAGGCCTCGCCGTTGCCCGCCGAGAGGGTGGTCACGCCGGCGGCGGAGAAGCGATGCCCGGCGAACATGAACTCCGTGGGCTCAGCGGCGGTGAAACTCCACTCGCCGGTCGCGCCGAGCCCCGCGGCCGCGAGTGTCAGCTGGAGGCCCGCCGCCGTGAGCCGCCCCTGCCGCGCATGTGCGAGCGCGAGTCCCAGCTCTGGGCACCACGTCAGCGCTCCCGCCTCGGCGTTGGCGGCAATCTGGGCCCACGCTGCCCCCAACGCGTCTCCATCGGGGAGCCGCGCGAAGCGCCGCAGGGCCGCACGCGCGTAGAGGCGGCTGAGGCGCTGAGAAGCCGCTGGGGTTCCAGCTCCTGGACAGGCGAAGGCCGCCGCGAAGCCTACCGAGTCCGCTCGAAGGGCGTCGCCCGGGCTGCGGGGCTCGCTGGACGGAACGGCCATATCGCCTTCCTCTCATTGCCTTGCTGGACTACGAGTGCACTCGTATAGTCAGTCCCAACTCCCAGGGCAACACTCCCCGTGTAATGGCTCCATGGGCACCCGCGCGGCCGCCCTGGAGCGCCAGGCCCAGGCACACGAAGGAGGACACGGCGGATGGAAGCGAACACGACGCCTGCGAACAGCGCGCCGGGTCGTGGCCTCTTCCGCCCGGCCGCGGTGCAGCGCCACCGCCGGCGCCTCGCCGGGGACATCGTGCTCACGGAGCCGCGTTGGCTGTTCCGGGCGTCGCTGGGCTTCTTCGGACTGCTCCTGGGGGGCGCCACCGTGGCGGCCACCTGGCCCATCGCCCGGGTCACGAAGCTGGAGGGTGTGGCAACGATCGAGGGTAGCTGCGCTGACGTCCGCCGCTGGCCGTTCGAGTCACCCGCAGCGGTGGCGGCAGAGCTCGCGGGGCGCCCGGCGGCGCTGACGTTGCTCCGCCCCAACGGCGCGCCCCTGGGAGCGATCGCGGGCGTCTTCGCCTGTGCGCCGCAGCCGGCAGGCGCGCCAGCTCCTTGCCGACTGCTCTTCGAGACGCCCTGTGCCGCCGCCGCCGCCCTCCCGGAGGGGAGCTGGCGGGCCGAGGCTCGTGTCGACCTGCCGCCCGTGACGCTCGCCCGCCTGATCGGCGCGCGCTTCGCTGAAGGTAGCGACGATGCGAATCGCTGATCTGCTGCGGCGCCGGCGCCGCACGCCGCTCATCCGCCAGACGGAGACCGCCGAGTGCGGGCTGGCCTGTCTCGCCATGGTGGCCTCCCACCACGGACACGAGCTGGACATCGCCGCGCTGCGCGAGCGCCACCCGGTGGCGTCACTCAAGGGGCTCAACCTGCGCGGCATCATCTCGACCGCGCGCAGGCTGAACCTGACGGCGCGGGCCCTGGGCGCGGGGTTGGGGGCCCTGCAGCGCCTGAAGCTGCCGGTCATCCTGCACTGGGACATGAACCACTTCGTCGTGCTGGAAGGGTTCCGGCGCGGGAAGGCGGAGATCCTAGATCCCGCCCGGGGACGGCGCTCCCTCACCCTGGAGGAGCTGTCCCCCCACTACACGGGAGTCGCCGTCGAGTTCACCCCCACGGCGGACTTCGTGCGCGAGCGGGCGGCGAGCTCCCTTCAGGTGTGGGACTTGTGGCGCCGGGCGCCGGGGCTGACTTCAGCGCTCGGCAAGGTGCTCGGCCTCTCGCTCCTCCTCCACGCGCTGTTGCTGCTGGCGCCCCTGCTGCTGCAGGTCGTCGTCGATGACGTGCTGCCACGGAAGGATGCGGGCCTGCTCGCCGCGGTGGCGGTCGGGTTCGGAGGAGCGGCGCTCTTCGCCGTCGTGGCGGAGGCCGTCCGCTCCTTCTCGCTGCTCTCCATCGGGTCGGCGCTGCACGGCCAGATGGCCGGCAATCTCATGGCGCATCTGCTGCGCCTGCCGTTGAAGTTCTTCGCCAGCCGCGACATCGGGCAGATGATGTCCCGCCTCGACTCGATCGCACGGGTGCGGCAGATCGTCACCGACGAGCTGGTCTCGATCGTGGTCGACGGCGTGCTCATCGTCGTGTCGCTCGCGATGCTCGTGCACTACAACCTGCGGCTTGCGGCGCTCGCGGCCTTCGCCGTGCTGGCCTACGCCCTGCTGCGCAAGCTCTCATTCCGGCACATCCTGGAGCGCTCGGAAGACGTCATCATCGCCGAGGGTGAAGAGCAGCGGCACTTCATCGAGACCATCAAGAGCATCCAGGCGATCAAGCTCTACGGCAGCGAGGCGCTGCGGCAGTCGATGTGGAGCAACGATCACGTCCGGCTCATCAACGCGGATTTCCGCCTCAAGGCTGTACGGATCCTCTTCAAGTTCGCGAGCAGTGGCCTGCTGGCGCTCGAATATGTCGCGACCGTCGCGCTGGGCGCGAAGTTCGCACTCGACGGCGAGCTCTCCGTCGGCATGCTCTTCGCGTTCCTTGCCTATCATCAGCACTTCCGCGAGCGCGCGTTCGCCTTCGTCGACAAGGCGATCGAGCTGGGCACGCTGCGCCTCCACCTCGACCGGCTGGCCGACATCGTGGGCGCCGAGCGCGAGGAGCTCCACCGCCCCGATGCGATCGAGACCCACGAGCCGGTCACTGCGATTGGCTTCGAGGGCGTACGCTTCCGCTACGCCGAGATCGAGCCCTTCGTCATCGATGGCCTGACGCTCTCGGTGGAAGACGGCGACTATGTGGCGATCGTCGGCCCCTCGGGCTGCGGCAAGTCGACGCTCCTGCGCCTGGTGCTGGGGCTCTACTCCCCCTCCGAGGGGACGATCCGCGTCAACGGCCGGGCCCTGGCGGAGTTCGGGGTCGCCGATCTGCGCCGCCAGGTGGGCGCGGTGATGCAGGACGACCAGCTGCTCTCGGGCTCGGTCGCCGAGAACATCGCCTTCTTCGATCCCGAGCTCGAGCTCGAGCGGGCCATGGACTGTGCCCGCCAGGCCGCCGTGCATGCGGAGATCGAGGCGATGCCCATGGGCTACGAGACGTTGCTGACCGACCAGGGCAGTGCGCTCTCGGGTGGACAGCGGCAGCGCATCTTGCTGGCGCGGGCCCTCTACCGCTCTCCCCGGATCCTCGTCCTGGACGAAGGCACCGCCAACCTCGATGACGCCAACGAGCGCTCAATCGCCGACGTCATCGAGAAGCTGCCGCTGATCCGCATCGTCGTCTCGCACCGGCCAGAGCTCGTCAAGCGGGCGCACGCGGTCTATGAGCTGCGCGACGGCACGCTGCGGCTCCTCCGCGACGATCGCCAGCGCGCGCAGGTGGGAGCTGAAGCGGCGCCCGAGCGGGCCAGGGACGCTACCGGCTGAGGGCGCCGCCGTGCCCCCACGTCACTCGCTCTTCATGGCAATGATCGGGTCGATGCTCGCCGCGCGCCGGGCTGGAAGCCACGTGGCCAGGAGCGCGATGCCGCCCAGCAGCACCGCCAGCCCCCCGAAGGTGAGCGGGTCCCGGGCGCCCACGCCGTAGAGCAGGCTCTCGATGAACCGCGAGAGGGCCAGGGCTCCCGCGAGCCCACCACCCACCCCCATCAACGCCAACAGCACGCCCTGGCGCATCACCAGCCGCACCACGTCACTGGAGCGCGCGCCCAGCGCCATCCGGATACCGATCTCCCGGCTGCGCTGAGCGACGAGATACCAGATGACGCCGGACAGGCCCGCGATGGCCAGCACCAGGGCCACGAGCGCGAAGCCGCCCACCAGCACGAGGTTCATCCGGCGCCCCGCCACCGAGCGGGCGATCAGCTCTTCCAGGGCCACGACATCATTCAGGGGCTGCTCCGAGTCCACGGACCGCACCGCCTGCCTCAGCGCCGAGGCCACGCTCTCGGGAGCCACCGCTGTCTTGACGACCAGGGACACCCCATCCTGGAAGAACCACGCGCTGGCTTGGGAATGGTTGTAGGGCAGGGTGAGCTCGGGGAGTGGCTCCTGGTCGAGCCCCGCCTGGCGCACGTTCCCCACCACACCGACGATCGTCGCGGGCTGGCCGAAGAGGAGCAGGCGGCGGCCCACCGCGCTCTGCTCCGCGAAGTGCCTCCGGGCGAGCGCCTGGTTGATGATGATCACCAGCTCCCCCCGGCCATCCTGCTCGGTGAACTCGCGTCCGGACAGCAGGGGGACCCGCAGCGTCCGGAAGAAGTCCGGGCTCGCCACGCGGTACTCCGCGAGCAGCTCCTTGCCAGGCTCGGGCGGCGGCTCGCCCTCGACGGCGTAGTCCCCGGTGATGGACGCCTCCTGCATGGGCAGGAGCGAGCTGAGCCCCACGGCCGTCACGCCCGGCAGGCTCCGGGTGCTCTCGAGGATGGGCTTGAACAGGCGCTCCGCGATCTGCTCTGGCGGGTATTTGCTCTGGGGCGCCGGCAGATGCGCCGTGAGCACTCCACGAGCCTCCAGCCCCGGCTCCGTGCCCAGCAGCTTCACGAAGCCGCGCAGGAGCAGCCCCGCTCCCACCAGGAGGATGAGCGACAGGGCGAGCTCCCCGACCACGAGCCCGCTGCGAAGGCGGTGGTGGGAGCGGGACGACGCGCCCTCCGCCCCTGCTGCGATCAGGCTCGCTCGCAGATCGGTCCGAGTGAGCTGGAGCGCCGGAGCCAGTCCGAAGAGGACCGAGCACCCCACCGCCACCAGCAGCAGGAAGCCGAGCACACGGCCCTGGAGCGGGATGCCTCCGGTCAGCGGGAGCGAGGTCTGGATGAGCACCTCCAGCGAGCTGAGGCCCCAGGCGGCCAGCAGCAGCCCGGCCAGCGCGCCCAGGAGCGCCAGGAGCAAGCTCTCCACGAGCAGCTGCCGCAGGAGGCGATTCCGGTTTGCGCCGAGCGCCAGCCGGATGGCGATCTCCTGGCGTCGCCTGGCGGCCTGGACGAGCAACAGGTTGGCCACGCTGGCACAGGCGATGAGCAGCACGAACGCCGCGGTCCCCTGGAGGAAGAGCAACGCGGGCCGCACCTTTCCCACCACCACCTCCGTCAGCAGCAGGGCCGAGGCGCTTCGCCCGGTCTGCTGATCGGGGTAGGCCTCCTCGAGCTGCCGGGCCACCTGGCGCAATTCGGTGTTGGCGGCCTCGAGGGTGACTTCGGGCCTCAGCCGTCCGAGGACGCTCAGGAAGTGCATGCCCCGGTTCCCGGAGTGCTCGCGGGTGGGGATGAAAGGGAGGAACAGGTCCACCGGGCGCCCCACGGGGAACTGGACCGCCGCGGGCAGGATGCCGATGACCGTGTGCGGCTGGCCGTCGAGCGACAGGGTCTGTCCGATGAGCGCGGCGTCCCCGCCGAGACGGCGCTTCCAGAAGCCCTCGCTCACCACCACCACCGGCGAGGCCCCGGGTGAGTCCTCGCCGGGAGAGAAGCCACGGCCGATGCGCGGTGACACGCCCAGCACCTGGAAGAAGCGGGCGGAGACCTCGACCACGCGCAGCCGCTCAGCACCTTGGGGGCTGCTCAGGTTCCTGCCCTGCAGCGTATAGACCGCCAGCCCGTTGAAGCCCTTGAGCTGCTCTGCCCAGTCCCGGTAGTTCGGCCAGGACGCGGACTCTCTCGCGTCTGCTCCCCGCTCAGGCAGCGTCTCGTAGAGGCGGACGAGCCGCTCCGGCTCCGCGAAGGGCAACGGGCGCAGGAGCACCGCATCCACCACGCTGAAGATGGCGGCGTTGGCGCCAATTCCCAGCGCCAGACACAGCACCGCGACCGCGGTGAAACCAGGAGTCTTGAGTGCCGCGCGCACCGCGAAGCGGACATCCCGGTTCAGGTCATCCAGCCAGTTCATCTCGCCCCTATATAGCAGCATCCCGGCCCGGACTCGTGGCCCGGAGCTCCTCTGGCTGGCTGCGCCCGAGGGCTCCGGGTGCACGGCGCGCTCAGCGCGTCAGGGCGTGTACTGCCCCAGGAGCGAGACGCCCGAGTACGCGCTGTAGCCGCGCAACATGACGTAGTAGCGGCCCGAGGTCGTCTTCGCGGCCATGCTGCACGTCTCGTTGTTGCCGGCGAGGTACGGGCGGCAATCGTACGAGGAGGTGGTCGGCGCCGAGCCGAACTTCACGTACATGTCCGCGTCACCCGTGCCGCCGCTCAGGGTGAAGGTCACCGCCTTGTTGGCCGGCACATCCAGGTAATAGTACACCTGCGAGCCGCTGGCTCCCGACAGGCCCGTCGTCGCCACACCGTTGGTGAGCGGAGAGGCCGTCACCGGGGCCGTCACCCCCACGCCCACCGCCTGCCAGGCCGCCGTCACCGAGGACACGGAGTAGCCCAGCACCGTGGCCACCTGCTCCGTGTACGTCTTGGCCTGCGCGAAGGTGGTCGAGGCCGTCATGTAGTCCGTGTTGGCCCTGTAGAAGACGCGGCCTGCCTTCTCCACGCCGATCCCCGTGACGCTGAGGGTGGAGCGGCCCCGCGGGTGCGTCCCGCCCTGGGCCAGCAGCGAGTAGGCCAGGTTGGGGATGCCCGAGCTGTAGTGCACGTCCACGCTCGAGTTGTAGTCGGCGTAGTAGTCGAGCGAGGACCCATCCAGCTTCGGGTCGCTCATGTAGCGGAGCGCATCGCCCGCGGTGGCCGGCGTCCAGATGTCCTCGCCGATCTTGAAGGCATCCGCATCGGGCAGCGCGAAGCCGCGCGTCCAGCTCTCGCAGACGGAGGCGAACACGTCGGAGAGGCTCTCGCTGAGGCCGCCGGACTCGCCGCTGTACGTCAGGCCCGACTCGAAGTTGGTGACGGCGTGGGTGTACTCGTGGACGACGACGTCCGAGTCCTTGCAGGGCGAGTCCATCGTCGTGCCATCCCCATCGCCGCAGACCAGGTAGCTGCCGTTCCAGAAGGCGCTGGCGTAGTTCCGGCTGTAGTGCACGCTGGCCTTCAGCGCGCCGCCCGCGTTGTTGTACGAGTCCCGGCCGAACAGCGCGGAGAAGCAGTCGTAGAAGATGCCAAGGTTGTCGTAGGTCTTGTCCACCACGACGTCGCCGGTCGGCGCGCTCCCCTCGGTGCGCATGATGGTGCCCGGCAGGGTGGTGCCATTCCGCACCGAGTAGACGGTCCGGTTGCGCGCCTCATGGATGTCCGAGAACCGCGCCACCACCGAGCCATCGAGCGCGTGGATGAAGACGTGGTCCTGGAGGGGCTGCGCCTCGTTCGCGCCCGTCACGAGGACCTCGAAGGCCAGCTTGAGCCGCGAGTCCGCCTCGGAGCGGATATAGACGAGGCGGGGCATGCCCTCGGTGGGCTTGCCGCCCGGCGTCGCCCGGAGGGCAGCGGCGGTAGCGGCCTCGGGGGCCACGCGGGCCTGGCTCGGCGCGGGGACATTCTCCCCGTCGCGGGCCGAGCCGTTGGCCGCGTAGACGCGCCCCTGCGCGTCAATGTGGAGGATGAGCTCGTGGCCTACCACGGGCAGGCCATTGCGCGTCTGCGCATAGCGGAGGTGGGTGTGGCCCTGCTCGTCCCGGGTGAGCCGCTTCGCCACGAGATCCGAGGCGCGCAGGCGGAACACCGGCGCCACCTTGGCCAGCGCGGCGCTCGCCTGCGCGTGGGCGTCCTGAGCCGTGGCGCCGAGGAGGGAGCGCTCCACCATGCCGAGCGGCCCGCGGATCATGAAGGGAACTCCATCCTCGTGCGTGCCGAGCACCTCGGTGCCGGGCAGCGCGCCGAGGGCCACCTGGAGATCCTGGGTGGAAGAGAGAGCGGTGTCCTGAGCCTCTGGCTCCTGCCTCGGGTCAGGCGCCCCCCCTCCGCAGGCCGTGAGTGAGAGCGTGAGACAAGCTGTCAGCAGTCGAGTGCGCATCCAGGCTTCCTCGTGAAGGGGCAGCAGCATGCCGCCGAATCGGAGAAAACCATAAAACCGTGTGAATTTAGCAATTCGAGAATTCAGCTAGGGGCTGGACACCAGCGCTACGGCTTCCTCGGCACAGCCCCAGGACAGGGTGACGCCCGCGCCCCCGTGGCCGTAGTTGTGGATGACGCGGTGCTCGCCCACGCGCTCCGCTTCGAGGCGCACCGTGGGGCGGCCCGGTCTCAGGCCCACCTTGTGCTCCAGCACCTGGAACCGTGCTCCCGAGGACAGCAGCCGCCGGCAGCGCTCGAGGATCGCCTCGCCCTTCACCGGATCGGGCTCGAGCGAGGCGTTCCCATCCTCTGCTGTCCCTCCCAGGATGCAATCCGTGGAGCGGGAGATGACGTAGCTGATCCCTCGCACCTCGCTCTCGTCGAAGAGGAAGCCCCTCACCGGCGGGGGCGCCACGCGCAGCACCTCGCCGCGGATGGGGAAGAGCGAGTCATCCCCCACCAGCGAGCGGGACCCCAGGCCCGTGCAGTTGACCACCACCGGGGCCTCACGCCACGCCTCGTCCAGTGAGCGCACCTCGCGCTGGAGGATGCGGCCCCCCAGCTCCCGGAAGCGCGCCACGAGGAACGGCAGGTAGCGCGGCATCTCGATGATGGGCGCCTCGAACGAGTAGCCGTGCGAGTACCCCGGCACCAACTCCTCCGGCGTCGCCGCACGCAGGCTGGGCACGCACGGCGCCCACCAGGGCTCCGGTGGCGCCTCGGTGAAGAGCTCCACTCCGCGCTCCACCCGGACTCCCGCCTCGGGGCGCTCCGCCAGCTCGCACAGCACGTCGAAGGTGCGCCGCGCCCAGCCCGTCACGCGATCCTGCGGAAAGGCCCGGTACGGATACCAGACCGCTGCCGCCACATCCGACGTGGTGTGCGGCGGCAGCTCGCGCGCCCAGAGCTCCACCGTGTGGCCCGCCTCGAGCAGCCGGAGGCCACACGAGAGCCCCGAGACGCCACACCCCAGGACGACGACGTGCATGGAGGCAGACTCCCTCGCTCAGGGCGCTCGGCGATCCTCGGCCCGGCGGCGGCGCTCGGCCTCGGCGGAGGTCTCCGGCGGCACCAGCGCGTTCGGACCGCGGCCGATCAGATCCTGGCGCCCCGCCTGCTCCAGCGCCTCGCGCGCCAGCGGCCAGTGCTCCGGGTTCCAGTACAGCAGCAGCGCCTTCTGCAGCTTCTTCTCCCGCAGCCCGCGCGCCGTGTACACCGGCTCCATCTTCATCGGATCGATCCCCGTGTAGTACATGGCCGTGGCCACTGCCATCGGCGTGGGGATGAAGTCCTGCACCTGGCGCGGCCGCTTGCCGTTCTTCTTCAGCCACAGCGCCAGCTCCACCATGTCCTCCAGCGCCGAGCCCGGGTGCCCGCTGATGAAGTAGGGGATGTCGTACTGCTCCTTGCCCGCCTCCTCGCTCGCGCACGCGAACATGTTCTGGAAGCGCTCGAAGCTCTCGATGCCCGGCTTCTTCATCTTCTCCAGCACCCGCTTCGACACGTGCTCCGGCGCCACCGAGAGCTGTCCCCCCACGTGGTGCGCCGCCAGCTCCTTCACGTACTCGGGCGAGCGCTCCGCCAGGTCGTACCGCACCCCGCTGGCGATGAAGACGTGCTTCACGCCCTCCTCCTGCCGCACCTCGCGCATCAGCTCGATCAGCGGGCCGTGGTCCGTCTGCAGGTTCTCGCACACCCCCGGGTGCACGCAGGACAGCTTGCGGCACTTGCTCTCGATTGCCTCGCTCTTGCACTTGAGCTTGTACATGTTCGCGGTGGGGCCACCCAGGTCCGTGATCGTCCCCCGGAAGTCTCCCATCCGCCGCAGCGCCCGCACCTCGCGCAGCACGCTCTCCGCCGAGCGGCTCTGGATGACGCGGCCCTCGTGCTCGGTAATGGAGCAGAACGTGCACCCGCCGAAGCACCCCCGCATCAGCACGATGGAGTGCTTCACCGTCTCGTAGGCCGGGATGCGCTCCTTGTACATGGGGTGCGGCACGCGGTTGAACGGCAGATCGTACATCTCGTCCATCGCCACCGCGCCGCCCCCGGTGCCCACCCCGTCCTCCAGCGGCTTCGCCGGCGGGTTCATGTAGAGGGCCCGGTTGCCGTGCCGCTGCGCCACCGGCCGCGCGTTGCCCGGGTTCGTCTCCAGCTGGAAGTCCCGCGACATCACCGCGAAGGCCTGCTTGTCCGCGATCACCTGCTCGTACGAGGGCAGCACCACCGTCTTGCGATCCGCCGCGCGCCTCGCAGGGTCTGCCTCGTGCGCCTTCATCTCCGCGTCGTTGATGATGTACGCGGTGCCGCGCACGTCGCGGATCTGGTCGATGCGCTCGCCCCGGCGCATCCGGTCCGCCACCTCCCACACCGGGCGCTCGCCCATGCCGAAGATGAGCAGATCCGCCTTCGCATCGAACAGGATGGAGCGGCGCACCTTGTCGCTCCAGTAGTCGTAGTGGGCGATGCGCCGCAGCGACGCCTCGATGCCTCCCAGGACGATGGGCACCTCCGGGTACGCCTCGCGGCAGCGCTGGGCGTAGACGATGGTGGCGCGATCCGGCCGGCAGTTCGTCTGCCCACCCGGGCTGTACTGATCCTCCGAGCGGTTCTTCTTCTGCGCCGTGAGCCGGTTCAGCATCGAGTCCAGGTTGCCCGCGGCCACCCCGAAGAAGAGCCGCGGCGGGCCCAGCACCTTGAAGGGGTCGGCCGAGTGCCAGTCCGGCTGGGCGATGATGCCCACCTTGAAGCCGCGCCCCTCGAGGAAGCGGGCGATGAGCACGGGCCCGAACGCGGGGTGGTCCACGTACGCGTCCCCGCTCACGATGATGATGTCGAGCTGCTCCCAGCCCCGTGCCTGCATGTCGGCGCGAGTGGTGGGAAGGAACGGCTGCGGGTAGCGAGCGAGCGTGGCCATGGTTTTCACCTCTCCCCTAGTCCCTCTCGGAGAGGGGAAGCAACCCCTGCTAACACCGACACGCACCCTTTCGATACCGGGCCAGAACCAGCCCGGCCCCATCGCGGTGGACCGGAGGACGGCCGAGGCCCGGCGGCCCGTCCGGGCGCGAACCTGTCTGCTTGTCAGACAGGTTGAGGCAGCTCTCTCCCGGAGCGGGGGGCCAGGCGCCAGCCGCAGGGGCTGCTGGGGTAGGCTGCGGGGCATGAAGCCACCTGATTCCAGTGCCGGAGCCCAGTGGGATGCCCGCTTCGCGGCGGAGGACTACGTCTACGGGACGAAGCCCAATGGGTTCCTCGTGGAGGTGACGCCCTCGCTGCCTCCCGCGCCCGCCCGGGTCCTCAGCCTCGGGGAGGGGGAGGGCCGCAATGGGGTGTATCTCGCCTCGCTCGGCTACCAGGTGACAGGGGTGGATGCCTCCGCCGTGGGGCTGCGCAAGGCCGAGCGGCTCGCCGCGGAGCGGGGCCTCTCGATCACGACGCTCGTCACCGATCTGGCCGGCTTCTCCATCACGCCGGGCGCGTGGGACGTGGTGGTGGCCATCTTCTGCCACCTGCCCAAGCCCCTGCGCCAGCGCGTCCACCGCGCCGCCGTGGCAGGGCTGCGCCCCGGCGGCCTGTTCGTCCTGGAGGCCTATACCCCGGCCCAGCTCGCGCTCCGCACTGGAGGGCCTCCGGTCCGCGAGCTGCTCTACACCGCCGAGGAGCTGCGGGAGGAGCTGGCGGGCCTGGAGTTCCCCGTCCTGCGCGAGCTCGAGCGGGACGTTGTCGAGGGCCAGCTCCACACCGGGCGCGCCGCCGTGGTCCAGGTGCTCGGGCGCAAGCCGTCGCCCTGAGCCACACGGCCCTTGGGGTGGAGACTCCTACGGCTTCTGGTGGTAGGCCGCGCTGTAGGTGATGAACATGGGCTGGTCTCCGCAGCCCTTCCGTCCAGAGGGGACCCACGTGCTGGTGGAGGCCCCCTTCAGCCAGTAGGCCTTCACATCCAGGGTGTCGATGTCGCCGGACACCTTGGCATCCGGGTTCTCGAGCGCGATCACGATCTTCACGCCCTGCTTGACGGAAGAAGTCATCTTCAGCTCGAACGAGCCGCTGACCCCGAACCCCATGACTCCTTCGAGCTCCGCGCCGATCTTGAACTCCAGATAGGCCCCAACGGAGAGCTGCTCATCGGTCTGCACCGAGAGCTCAATCTCCGACGGGCTCGAGTTCGTCCAGGTCTTGGTGATGGGGGACGGGGAGACGCACGAGCTGGTGAGCTTGCTCAAGCCCTCTTCCGCGTCCGCATAGGTCTTGATGCGATCGAGATCGTTCTCGGAGTGATGCGTGGGGATGGCGAGGTACGGCAGGGCCACGTTCTTGCAGCCTTCGACCCCCGTCTTGGGATCGAAGACCCGCTTCATCAGAGTGCAGTCCTTCACCTCGATAGGATATGCGCAGATGTCAGTTCGGGCGCCCGACGCGTCGTACCACCGCAGTGTGTGGGTCCGGAAGATCGGCGTGATGAAGAAGCCCATGACGTGCCCCGCGATGTTCGCGGTGAGGGTGTCCGTCGTCTTGAAGGTCTTGGTCACACCCGACTCGTACGAACCGCTCAGCCCGGTGCTGAGCTCGAGCTCCACAGGGCTCAATGGGCCGGACGAGACGTAGGGGCCACCCTTGAGATCGACCATGAAGGTCTGGGAGGTCTCCTTCTCCAGGACAAAGCTCGTCTTGGTTCTGGAGAGGAAGGTGCTCGGGTCGTTTCCATTGAGCACGAACGGAGGACAATCGACCAGCGCCACGAGGGGCCACGTGTAGAAGGCCTCCTGCTCATTCGCTGAGAAGTCGACGTCCTTCTGGCTTTCGTCCAACCAGTAGCCCGCGGTCGCGGCGTTGACCATCTTGAACTCGCTCCGGGTCTTCCCCTTTCCCCAATACCCATAGAAGAGGAAGAACGTCGCCACCCACTTCTTGCTGTTCGAGGAGTCCGGGAGGAAGGCGACGGCCCCCGTGGGCGACCAGTCATTGGCTTCGACATCCAGGGTATGCACGGAGCTCTCCCAGGCGTCCTTTCGCTTGTTGCAGTACTGGTAGTGGACCTTGCCCCCATCCTTCTCCTTCCAGATCAGCGCCAGCCGATCCGGTCCGAGATCGGCCAGGGTGGGTCCACACCCCGTCGACTTGCTTGTCCAGGACGACTGGCTGTCAGTCCGCTGGAGGGTGAAGTCCTGGGTTGCATCCGCTCCGTATTGGAGGTGATGCACGTAGCCCATGGTCCCGCTGCGGAAGGCCAGATACGTCACTCCTGTTTCATCGCCCGTCTTGAAGAAGACCGCGCTCAGGTCCTCATCCGCCTTCAAAGGGGTGTTCAGCTGCTTCGTCTGGCTGAGCGCCCCGGGATGACCATTCTGATCGATTTGGACGGTGGCATACGAAATCGCCCCGCTCTCCGAGGTCCAGAAGAGCTCGAGCCTCTGCCGGAGCAGGTTGTAGACGCCGGCGCATCTCGCGTCTGTCTTCACGCCACTCGACACGTGCTTGACGCTGCTCCACTTGTTGCTCATGGGATCGAAGTAGATGAAGTCCACCTTCCCAGAGATCCCCGTGAAGATGAGGTACAGGACCTTGTTCGCGACCACGGGGCTCGTCTGGGCCTTCGAGCAGACGAGCTCACCGTTGCCCTTGAGCGTGGTGGAGTCAGACATCTCGCCATCGTAGGTTCTGTAGTGGATCTCGTTGTTGCTGCTGTCCTCGGTGGAGTAGAAGACCCAGAGCTTCTTGTTGTAGAAGACGGCGCCTGCGTTGTCATGCACGCTTGGGCTGATGTAATCGCTCACAAGGGACTCCTGGTGTGAATGCTGAGCCCGCTGCCGCCTGGCAGGGCTGCGGCCCCTCCTGTGCAACTCGAAGGCCACTGCGGCATTGCCTGGGGGGCCCCCGAAACTCCTGGCTTCGGTGCTCCGGGTGCGCAGCAATTGCACTGTCCCTGCGGCAGGGCGCAGGCTTTGCCGCGGCCCGCTCCAGTGCGGCCTCCTGCAGGCGAGCGGCCAGGCCCACCGTTGAACACCGTGTCGCCCCGCGAGACGTTGCCGCCCTTCTCCCAAAGGCTCCACCTTGACCGGTGTCTCATCCCGGAGGGTGCTTGCATGTCAAACCGACGTCTGTTTCCTCACCGAATCCTGGCCCTGCTGATCGTCTCGCTCTCGGCGAACGCCTTCGCCTCGGTGCATGCGGCCGGAACCTTCGAGGCCGTGCGCGCCTGCGATGCGTTCAAGTCATTTCAGAAGGGCACCAACCCCGGAAACATCCGGCTGGAGCCGGGGCAGAGCTATTCCATCGAGGAGCTCAACGAGCGGGGAGGGGAATGGGTACGGATCAGCGTCCCGGCCGTCCGCGATCCCCTGCGGTGGGTGCCCAAGGAGTGCGGCGTCAGCGAGCTCATGCAGCCAGAGCCTCCCCCCGCTCCCCCGGGCAAGCCCGGGGCCAGCAAGTGCAATACCGCCAATACCTACGACAGCAACGTCCTCGCGATGAGCTGGCAGCCCGGCTTCTGCGAACACGCCCGGTACTCCGGGAGGAAGCCGGAGTGTGATGCGCTCGAGGACGGCGAGCTCGTCATCTCTCACCTCACGATTCATGGCCTGTGGCCCAACAAGCAGGCCTGTGGCACCAAGTACGGGAGCTGCGGGGCGACCCCGCTCAACCTGTCCGAGGACACGCTCGCGGAGGTGGCGCCGTGGATACCGAACCTGATGTACGACACGGACCTCGCCACGCACGAGTGGAGCAAGCACGGCTCCTGTCAGGCCCGGACAGACGATGAGTACTTCCTGACCGCGAAGCTCCTCACCGAGCAGGTCGATCATTCCGTGATCGGTGACTTCATCAAGTCCAACGTCGGCAAGGAGATGAGCGTGAGCGACTTCTTCGCCCAGGTGAGACGCGAGCTCGGCCCCGACATGGAGCAGAAGGTTCAGCTGATGTGCGCGGAAGGCAAATACCTGCAGGAGATCCGGCTCAGCCTGCCGCGGGACATCGTGCCCGGCCAGGACATGGCCCAGATGGTGGCGGGGGCTCCGAAGCTGCGCTCGCGAACGGACAAGTGCGACTCCGACCGGATCTACATCGAGCGCTCCGGGAGGGAGTGAGGGCGGACTCTGCCTCGCTGCTCTTGCACGTCCCCTTCAACGCGGGCCTGGGAGCACTCCTCTTCCCACTGAGGGGAAGACCCTTTCCCACCCTCGTACCGCGCCACCTCAAACTTCACCCCTGGGGGCAGGGCGGGCGTCGCGTAGCCCTCACCTCCCCAGGGCACATCGGGTGCATGCCGCTGCGCTGCCTTTTCCTATTCCGGGAGGTCTGGCGTGAGGCATGTGCGAAGTTGGAAAGAACGATGTGCGAGTGGGCTGGCGGTGCTGTCGCTGCTGATGCTGTCCCACTGTGGCGGCACCATGGACGTGGAGGCACAGGTCCCCGAAGCGCCAGGGCCTCAGGCGCCTGTCACGCGCGGGCAGGAGCTGGTCTCCACGCTCACCTTCGCACCGAGCGCCGATGCCCGCGTGGAGGCGGCGCTCCCCACGACGAACTTCGGCGGTTCAGGCTGGCTGGGCGCGGACCTCTCCCCCCGAATGGAGAGCTACCTGCGCTTCAGCGTCAGCGGGCTGACGGGGCCGGTATCCAGCGCGAAGCTGCGGCTGTACGCGACCGATGGCAGCTCGGACGGGCCCCGGGTGTACCGCTCCGCGGGCGGCTGGACGGAGGGGGGCCTCACCTGGAACACCCGCCCGGCCCTGGGCTCTGGGGCGCTGGACGATAAGGGCTCCATCTCCACCGGCACCTGGGTGGAGTTCGACGTCACCAGCGCGGTGAGCGGCAACGGCGAGCTGAACCTCGCGCTTATCGCCACCTCGAGCGATGGAGCGGACTTCTCCTCCCGCGAGAGCGGCGCGGCCTCCCAGCGGCCCCAGCTCGTTGTCACCTTCTCGCCCGTCGACTGCCTGCCGCGCAGGGAGCGCTACACCTATGAGGCCCCCGTGACCGGGGATACGTACGTCTCCCAGAGCTCGCCCTCCACCAACTTCGGCCGGGCGCCTGTGCTGCTGGTGGACGGCTCGCCCCGGCTGGAGTCCTACCTCCAGGTCGATGTCTTCTCCCGCGGGCTGACCATCGTGGACGCCAGGCTGGAGCTCTCCGCCGTGGACTCCACGACGAATGGCCCGCTGCTCTACCGCGCCAACACGGGCTGGAGTGAGACGGAGCTCACCTGGAACACGCGGCCGGGCCTCATCGGCGGCCCGCTGGGGAACCTCGGCGCGATCAGCGCGGGCTCCCGGGTGTCCTACAACGTGACGAGCGTGGTGACGGGGCCGGGCCTCTACGGCTTTGGCCTCCTCCCCGAGTCCAGCGATGGCGTGGACTTCTCCTCGAGGGACACGGGCTTCTTGACCGCCCCCCGGTTCACTGTCACCGATGAGACGCCGCTCTATTGCAGCTACCGCGGCGCCGGAGGCGGGCTCACCGGGTGGGCGCGGCAGATCGGCGGCGTGGGCGAGGAGGAGCTCGATGCCCTGGCTACGGACTCCGCGGGCGGCTTCGTGGCGGCAGGCGTCTTCGGCGATGCGGTCTTCCCAGAGGGCAGGGGCTTCGCGCTCGCGCGCTACGCCGCGGATGGCACGTTCCTCTGGGGGCGCGTGCTGGCCACCGATGACGTCGACGTGGAGCACCTCCTCGTCACGCCCCAGGGCCACATCTTTGTGGCAGGCACCTACGATGGCTCGCCGGACCTCGGGACGGGGCCGCTCCCGCCGGTCTCGGGCTTGGGGCTCTTCTTCGCGAAGTTCTCCCCGGGGGGAGAGCTCCTGTGGCTGCGCAGCTTCGTGGCGCGCCATCCGACCGAAGGCTATACCAAGGCCGTCAGCCCAGGGGAGATGGCCATCGATGCCGAGGGCAGTCTCATCCTCACCGGCAGCTACGTGGGAACGCTCGACCTGGGCGGCGGGCCGCTCCCCCCGAGCGCCGAGTACCCGTTCGAGCACCCGTTCGGCTTCGTGGCGAAGTTCTCCTCGGACGGCCGGTTCCTCTGGTCGAGGGGCGGCTTCACGACCGAGGAGTTCGTCTGGGGGAACGTCGTCACCTCGGCAGCGACGGACGCGGCGGGCAACATCCTCATCGGAGGCCATGCGAGCGCCGAGTCGGACCTCGGTGGGGGCCCCCTCGGCGCGTCCGGCCCCTTCATCGCGAAGTACACCCCCACGGGGCGCCTGCTATGGGCGCGGCTCTTCAGCGGGTTGCTCGTCGGGAGCGGGGTCTCGTCCGTGCGTGCCCTGGATGCGTCCACGGTGGCCTTCACCGCCAACTTCGGTGGCACCTTCACCTTCGGAGGAAGCTCCTACACGGGGGGGGACCTGACCGACCCGATCCCGTACTACCACGGTGGCTTCCTCGGCACCCTGAGCGCCATGGGCGAGGACGGCTGGCTCCGCTCGCTGGGCCGTGCCATGCCGGAACAGCTCGCCGTAGGCCCGGGAGGGACGCTCACCGTCAGTGGCCGATCCTCCAACTCGTTCGATCTCGGCGGTGGGACGCTGGGCGTCGAGCAGCTGCTCCTCTTTCCCCCCTTCGCGGCGCGCTACTCGAGCTCGGGGAGCCACCTGTGGTCGCGGACCCTCGATGCGCAGCTCTCCCTCCCTTTCCTGGGGCAACAGCCTGACGGGTCCGTGGTGCTGGGAGGCATCAGCAGAGGTTCGATCGAACTCGAGGGGCGGAGCTTCACCCCGAGCGGGCCCAGCGACCTGTTCTTCCTGCAGCTCCGTCCGTAGCCATCCGGAGGCAGGTGCTGGAGGACGGAGTGGGGCGCGGGGGCGGCTCTGGAACCCCGCGCCGTTTTGCCTTATGTGTAGGGCCGATCAATCCCCTGCATGACATGACAGACGAACCTCCTCCCTGGCCGCGACGTTGTTCCTCTCTCTCCAGTGCCTGCCTGGCCCTGGTGGCGCTGATCGGACTGACGGCCTGCGGCCAGAAGGAGGGCTCCGGGCTCGAACGCGTGCAGCGCGCCGGCGTGCTCCGCTGGGGCGCCGATGCGCAAGGCGGTGAGCCCTACGCCATGGAGGACCCGGACCGCCCCGGCCAGTACCGCGGCTTCGAGGTGGAGCTGGCCGACGCCCTCGCCCGCGAGCTGGGCGTGCGCGCCGAGTTCGTCCAGAACGACTGGTCCAGCCTCATCCCCACGCTGGAGCGCGGCGGCTCGTTCGATGTGGCCATGAATGGCATGGAGATCACCCCCGCTCGCGCCGGCCGGGTGCTCTTCACGCGCCCGTACTACCTCTTCAACCTCCGGCTGATGGCGCGGCGCGAGGACACCTCCACCACCGGGCTCGAGGCGCTGCGCGGGCGCCGCGTGGGGACGCTCTCCAACTCCCAGGCGTGGGAGCTGCTGCTGCGCAGCGGGGCCCAGGCCATCCCCTACGAGGGGGTCCAGGAGCCCTATATCGATCTGGAGCAGGGCCGCTTGGAGGCCGTGCTGATGGACGACATCATCGCCCAGCGCTACGGCATGCCTCGACCAGGCCTGCGGGTGGTGGGCGACGTGGGCGAGGGCTACTACGCCATCGCCGTGCGCCCCGGAGAGGATGAGCTGCGCCGGGCGCTCGATGACGCGCTGGGCCGCATCGCCCGCTCGGGCGAGCTCCGGGAGATCTTCCGCCGCTGGGGCATCGACAACGCCGCGCAGCAGCGCATGGTGGAGTGGACCGAGGCCCAGACGCGCGAGGTGCTCTCGCAGACCTCCACGGCCCACATGGGCTGGAGCCAGACGCTGCTCTTCCTCCAGGCCGCCCTGGTGACGCTGCTCGTCTCCGTGGGCGCCATGGTCCTCGCCATCCCGTTGGGGATGATGCTGGCGCTGGGGCGGCTCTACGGGCCCCGCTGGCTGGGCGGGCTCACCACCGCCTACGTGGAGCTGCTGCGGGGCACCCCGGTGCTGCTCCAGCTCTATGTCCTCTACTACGGACTGGCGGGCGTGCTGCGGCTGGACCCGGTCAGCGCCGCCATCCTCGGGCTGGGGCTGAACTACGCCGCCTACGAGGCCGAGGTGTACCGCGCCGGCATCCTCGCCGTGCCCAAGGGGCAGATGGAGGCGGCGCTCGCGCTCGGTATGCCTACTCCCCTGGCGCTCAGGCGGGTGGTGATCCCCCAGGCCTTCCGGGTGGCGCTGCCGGGAGTGACCAATGACTTCATCGCGTTGCTGAAGGACAGCTCGCTCGTGTCGGTGATCTCGGTGGTGGAGCTGACCAAGCGCATGACGATCACCGCGGTGGATGTGCGGAGTTGGTTGTTGCCAGGCGCTCTGTGCGCCGCGCTGTATCTGGCGATGAGCTACCCCTTGTCCCGCCTCGCGCGAACGCTCGAGGCCAAGCTGGAGCGGGCATGATCGAGGTACGAGGGCTGACCAAGCGCTACGCGGACCGCACCGTGCTCAACGGCATCAGCGCCACCTTCGCCAAGGGTGAGGTGGTGGCCCTGCTGGGGCCCTCCGGCGGCGGCAAGAGCACCCTGCTGCGGTGCCTCAATGGGCTGGAGTCCTTCGACACCGGCTCGGTGAGGGTAGGGGACTGCGTGCTCGAGCCCGGGCGGGGCCGCGCCCAGTCCGCCCAGCTCTGGAGCGTCCGGCGGCGCGTGGGCTTCGTCTTCCAGCAGTGGCACCTGTTCGCGCACCGCAACACGCTCGGCAACGTCATCGAGGCCCCCGTCCACGTGAAGGGCCAGAGCGTGAAGGAGGCGACCGAGCGGGCGAAGGCGCTCCTGGCCAAGGTCGGCATGTCCCACCGCGAGGGCGCGTACCCCTCGGAGATGTCCGGCGGCGAGCAGCAGCGGGTGGCCATCGCCCGGGCCCTGGCCATGGAGCCCGAGGTGCTGCTGATGGACGAGCCCACCAGCGCGCTGGACCCGGAGCGGGTGGGCGATCTGGTGGCGCTGCTGGATCGGCTGCGCTCCGAGGGGCTGACGATCGTCACCGTCACCCACGAGATGCGCTTCGCCCAGGCGCTGGCCTCCCGCGTGCTCGTGCTCCACGGGGGGCACATCATCGAGGAAGGCGCTCCCGGCGAGGTACTCACCAACCCTCGGCACGAGCGGACCCGTGCCTTCCTGGGGCTTGGACACGCCGCCGCGAGCTGAGCTCCTGCCGCTCAGCCCGGCATGGGGTGCTCGTGCCCCGGCAGCATCGAGAGCGGAGTGCGCTCCCCCGGCCCCACGCCCGAGGGCTGGAGGGCCTTCCGCGCCATCTCCTCGCCATGGGCCATGCGCCGCCGGATCTCGCTCTGCGAGAAGTCCAGGGTGTCTCCCATCGGCACCGCCGGCTCGATCACGGTGATGCGGCGGTACCGGTACGGCGTCCCATCCGGCTTCTTCAGCGTCAGCCCGGCCTCGCCCGCCTGCCTCACGAGATCATTGATGCGGATGAACTCCTCCACGTCATTGCGCAGGATCTCGTTGATGGTGATCTCGGTGAGGCTGCGCTTGGCCACGTCCAGGATGCTGGCCGGAGGCTTCGCCGGCTCGATCCCGGGCGGGCTGCAGGTGACGACCACGATCTCGGTCGGCTCGTGGGCCAGCGCATCTCCCAGCGGGGTGACGTTCCGGAGGCCGCCGTCCACGAAGGCGTTGACGCCGATGGCCTCCCAGATCACCGGCATCGTGGCGCTGTGCCACACCGCATCCAGGAAGTCCGGCGCGGTGTTGGGGACCAGCTCGTACTCCCCTGACACGAGCGAGACGCGCCCGACGTGGGCTGGGGTGAGGAAGGGACGCCCCGAGGCGTGCCTCCGGATGAGCTCCCGGAGCGGCGAGTCGTCGTAGAGCCCCAGCTTCTTCTGGAGGCCCACCCGGAAGGCCACCACGGGCCACGGGAACTTCCGGTAGACGTCCTCCTCCTGGATCCGCAGCCAGAGCTCCCTCAGCTGGCTGTACGCCTGCTGCGCCAGGAGCGCGGCGTTGAGGGCCCCCACGGAGACGCCGAAGATGCGCTCCCAGCGGAAGCCCAGCTCCTCTCGCAGGACGCGCTCCGCGCCGATCTGGAACGCACCTTTGGCACCACCTCCGGAGAGTACGAGCGTCGCGGGACGATCCGCCATGTTGGGCCTCCAGTGGCGTCCGGTGGAGTGACGGACAGAAGGGACGCCACGAGCCCGGGAGGATGGAGGCGAGCGGCCAGCCGGCAAATCACCCCCGGGTGCCAGGGGTGATCCGCGTGGCGGACACTCGCGAGCCCGGACCTCGAGGCCCTACTGCGCCGCCAGCACCGAGGCCAGCCGCCGCATGCCCTCGTCGATCAGCTCGGGCGGGCGGTTGGAGAAGTTCAGGCGGATGCACTCGCTCTTCGGGTTGGAGGCGAAGAACGGGCTGCCCGGCACGAACGCTACCTTCTGCTCAATGGCCCGCGGGAGGATGTCCTCGCCCCGCATGCCGCGCGGCAGCTCGGCCCACAGGAACATGCCCCCATCCGGGTGCGTCCACCGGGTGCCCTCCGGCATGTGCGTCTCCAGCGCGTCGAGCATCGCCTGGCACCGCTCTCCGTAGACGGCGCGCAGCCGCAGCAGGTGCCCGTCGTAGTCGAACGTCTTCAGGAGCCGTGCCGTGGCCCGCTGCGCCAGCGTCGCCGTGTGCAGATCCGTGGACTGCTTCACGATCGTCAGGCTGCGCATCAGCTCCGGCGAGCCGACCGCCCAGCCGATCCGCAGCCCCGGCGCCAGCGTCTTCGAGAACGTCCCCAGCTGCACCACCACGCCCGCGTCATCCAGCGAGGCCAGTGACGGCAGCGCCTCGCCCCGGAAGCGCAGCTCGCCGTACGGGTTGTCCTCGAGGATCAGCACGCCGTGCCGCTGCGCGAACCGCACCAGCGCGTGCCGCCGCGCCAGCGAGAGCGTCGTCCCCTTCGGGTTGTGGAAGTTCGGGACGAGGTAGATGAGCTTCGGCCGGCACCGGGTGGCCAGCGCCTCCAGCTCGTCCACCTTCATGCCCTCGTCGTCGCTGCCCACGCACTCGATGCGCGCCTGGTAGCCGTCGAAGTTCTGCAGCGCCGCCAGGTAGCTGGGGTTCTCCACCACCACCACGTCGCCCGGATCCAGCATCACCTTGGCCACCAGATCGATGCCCTGCTGCGAGCCGGCCGTGGTGATCACCTGCTCCAGTGTCGCCCGCTGGCCCCGCTGCGCCAGGTGCGCGCAGATCCACTCGCGCAGCGGCGCGTAGCCCTCGGTGGTGCTGTACTGCATGGCCGCGGGGCCCTCATGGGCGAACACCTCCGCGTGGGCCTGGGCAATGGCCTCCACCGGGAACAGCTCCGGCGCCGGCAGCCCGCCCGCGAACGAGAGGATGTCCGGGCGCTCGGCCACCTTGAGGATCTCTCGCACCGCGGAGGTCTTCATCCGCGACATGCGCTGCGCCAGCGGCAGGGAGACAGGGGTGGGCGCAACCATCGCGCTGCTAGTCATGGACATGGTCAGTCTCCTCTCAGGTGCTCGGGGGAGACATGGACATGCGTCTCCTCCTTGATGGACGTCAGTACGATGGTGGTGTGGGTGCGCGTCACGCCCTCGATGGTGCGCAGCGTCTCCACGAGGAGCTGATCCAGGCTCTTCGTGTTCGACGTCTTCACCTTGAGGATGTAGGAGTCCTGTCCCGCGACGCGGTGCGCCTCCAGGATCTCCGGCAGCTCCAGGACCTTCTTGGCGAAGCCCTCGAAGTACTTCGGGTGCTCGATGGTCACCCCGATGAAGGCGGTGATGTCCTTGCCCAGCTTCGTCGCGTCCACCCGCGCCGTGTAGCCGGTGATGACACCCCGATCCTCCAGCTTGCGGATGCGCTCGGCCGTCGCCGGCTGGGACAGGTTGATCGCGCGGGCGATCTCCAGCTGGGTGGCACGCCCATCATGCTGCAGCATGTCCAGGATGCGGTAATCGAGGGTATCCATGGCCGAGGACCTTATTTTTATAGGCGCCCGAGGTCTACGGCAGATAATCTATATGTGGTGCTCCAAACTTTCAAGGGGTAGGAGCAAGGAGCAACCTCCCGGGTGGGGGCTTGTAGGCCTGCCGGGCGCCAGCGGTCAGAAGAGATCGTCGAGTGTGGTGTCGAGGAGCGCGTCGAGCAGGGTGGGGTCCTTCCTCCAGTCGGCCCCATCGACGCGGAGGCCCGGCACGGGGACATTGGCAAATTGGAGCGGAAATGGCTGATAGCCCAGGACTCGCTCTGCCAAGGCCGAGAGCGTGGCGGCCTGAGGTTTGACCTCGTCTGGCACCTCCAGGAAGAGGTGGCTTTCCTGCCGCTGCTTGTCCACCACCACCTCAGTGGTGCAGTAGACGAGGTAGAGGGGGGCAAGAACGCTGGTGATCACCGCGACGTACGTGAGGTGGCGAGCGCCGTGGGGGAGGGGGCGTTCCAGGTACACGCAGCACCTGCGGCAGGCGGACATGCGGGGTTGAGTGCAGTCGCGCCCCCGAGGGAACACGCTGTGCAGTTCCAGGCGGAGGGTCTTCCACTCGGGCCAAGCCATGGCTTTGTCCCAGGCTTCCATCCAGCGCGCGTACTCAGGTGTCCGTTGATGTGGCAGTAGCCCATCCTCCCCATATTCATCCGACGTGATGGGATAGCCCGTGGGGTAGAAGTGCCGAGCGATCTTCACCAAGCTCGCTTCTGTCAGGTCCATCATGGCGCGGGCTCCTCTCCGAGCTTGATCCCAAAAGGGACCGTTTCGGTTCCTGCGGACCTGCACTCTCGGACGCGTGCGCCCCTGTACTTTGCGCTCAACATCGCCTGGTAGGTCGTTTTGAAGTCCTTGCACAAGATAGCCAGCATCTCCCCAGGGTGTGAACGAGACAGGACATCACGTACAGCCCGGTTGGCCATGGAGGCGGCAGCGAGCTGCGCTTCTCCCAGCGGGATCTCCCTGTCGTCTTCAGTTCTGAGCGGCAGTCCCACCTCGAACTTGCAGACCGTCTTGGCATCCGAGCTTCCATGCTTGAGCAGGGCGTGGATGCAGACCGCACGCCATCCACCCGCCGGGATCTGCAGGTCATCATCCAGAACGACCTCGCGGAAGCGGAAGTACTCGGGGGTGATGACACCCACAACGGGGTTGGGCCCTTGCTGGCCGCTAGCGCAGCTCATCCCCCCGCACATGCTCCCCAGGCTCAGCAGAAGCACTGCCCACAGTTGTTGGTGGCGTGTCGGGATCATGTTCTGGCCCATTCCGTGGAGGAGCTACTCGAATTTTCCGTGCCTGCCCGCTCCCTGGGCGAAGCGCCGGGCCCCTGCCAGGGACTCGGCCTCCAGCACCTCGGCGCCGCGGAGGAACTCCTGGCGGAGCGCGGCCTCTAGCGGCAATCCGTCCTGCTCGTACGCCGAGCGGCGATCCGCGTTCATGCATGCCTGCGGGAAGGCCGCGAGCTCCTTCGCCAGCGCCTCGGCCGCCGCTCGGGCCTGCCCTCGCGGCACCACCCGGTTCACCAGCCCCATGCCCAGCGCCTCCTGCGCGGACACCGGCCGCCCCGTGAGGATCAGATCCAGCGCGCGTGACAGGCCGATCAGCCGGGGCAGCCGCACCGTCCCCCCGTCGATCAGCGGCACGCCCCAGCGGCGGCAGAAGACGCCCAGCACCGCGTCCTCCTCGGCCACCCGGAGATCACACCAGAGCGCCAGCTCCAGCCCGCCCGCCACCGCGTGCCCGGACACGGCCGCAATCACCGGCTTGCTCAGCAGCAGCCGCGAGGGGCCCATGGGCCCGTCTCCCTCCGGCGCCAGGTGCGGCAGCCGCCCCTCGGCCACCGCCTTGAGGTCCGCGCCCGCGCAGAAGGTGCCGCCCTCGCCGTAGAAGATCCCCACCTTCGCGTCCGGATCCGCGTCGAACGCCTGGAAGGCCTCCACAAGCGCTCGCGCGGTGGCGCCATCCACCGCGTTGCGCACCTCGGGGCGGTGGAGGATGACGGTAGTGACGGGGCCGCTCTTCTCGATCTGGACGCTCATGCGCGCAGCCTCGCATGCGCCCCGGCGGGGCGGAATGTGCCTCCGCCTCCCAGGCTACCGCCGTCTCTACGACAAACCCCCGCCCGCTGGAGCGAGCCCCCTCGCTGGAGGGACTCGCACCGGGGCAGGGGCCAGGTGCCGCGGGATCAGCCGCCGAGCGCGGCGTTGATGAGGCCCGCGACGGCGCTCATGCCTGGATCCTCGTTGTTGTACCCGTTGGCCGGCTCGTAGATGCGCACGCGCTGGTTGTCGACGATCCAGCGCTTGAGGAACACGTCCATCGGCACGAACTCGCTGTAGCACTTGTACGTCTGCCCCAGCGGCCACTCGAGGTACTCATACCAGTAGTGCTTCTTCTCCATGCGCTGGCAGGCGTGCGAGCCGATGAAGGTGATGACCGTGCTGCAGTGGCTGGCGTTGATAGGCCGGTGGTACGGGATGAAGTAGCTGAAGTTGTTGTAGAGGTTCAGCTCCGCCACCAGCTTGTCCTGATCCGTCTTCCAGTAGCCGTGGATGGAGGCCTCGTCGTTCGGCGTGCGGAAGCGCTCATACGAGAAGCGCGAGTAGTTGTAGTCCTGCGTGTAGCCCGTGTACGCCAGCTGATCGTTCGGGAACTCCTGCGCCACCATCCGGTTGATGCTGCCGAAGTTGTTCTGATCGAACGTGGCCGGCAGCAGCGAGAACACCGAGTTCAGGTTCCACGACTGGCGGATCTGCGTGTGCAGCGCGCGCGACAAGTCATCCACGTTCGGCGCCAGGAAGATGGGGCCCGAGTCGTTCAGCAGGTAGCCGCGGGCCGGGTTGATGGCCCGGCGCACGAAGTAGTACGCGGACGAGGTCGCCGCGCCGCCCGCGCTGTAGCCCGTCATCAGCATCTTCTGCACCGCCGGGAACTGCGTCCGCGCGTAGTTCGCCGCGGCGATCGTGTTGGCGTACCCGTTGTGGTGCCACACCAGCGGCGGGTTGGCTCCCGTCTGATCGACGTACGTGGCGGTGTTATTGCCCACGTGCACGTCGCCCGTGCAGTAGGGCATGTAGACGATGTTCCAGTCCTTCGTCACCAGGTCCGTCTTGCTGCGCAGCGGCAGGCCCGGGTCCGCGCCGTTCACGATGGGCGAGACGTACTTCGCCGTGAACTGCGTGATGTAGTCGTCGCTGATGCCGTTCGGGTTGGCGGCGCCCAGCACGCCGGCTCGGCCGCTACACGTGTCGTAGTCCCAGCACGCGCCGCCCCCTTCGAACAGGAACAGCAGGTTGGGCGAGCTCGTCCGGCGGATGAAGAACTTGTACTGCGAGCCGTTGCCGCACACCGTCCCGGGCAGCTCCACCTTCTGCCAGGCGTAGTTGTTCCCGCCGTCCACCAGCACGCTGACGATGGCGGGCAGCAGCACCTCGGCGCGCGAGCTCGCCGGCAACAGCGTCAGGGCTACCAGCCCTGCAAAGAGAAGTCGCTTCATTCGGATTCCTCCTGTTTCGGGGGGAATTCGTGGTACACTGGCAGTGAACAAAAAGTCCAGGGCTCATGGAAATTGCCAGAATCTCATTTTCTGAGAGTGGAATTTCCAGACGAGAGGGTATGGAAGCGTGAAGGCCGGCTGGAAGCTCCCGCTCTTGATCGGTGTGGCCGCCGTGCTCGTCGCGGCCCTCTTCGTGGTCCTCGGGGGCAGCGAGAGCCCTCCCGCGGAGGCGCCGGAGCGTCCGGTTGCGGCTCCCTCCTTGGCCCCCAGCCCACCGTTCCCCCAGGCCGCGCCGGAGCGGCAGGCCGAGGCCCTCGACAGGCTGCTGCAGGCCCCCGCGGTCGAGTCCTCGCAGGAGCCGAGCACCGAGTATCCCGTGAAGATGGAGGAGCTGCGGGCCAGCATGCCCGACAACCTGTACTGGGAGCTGGACGCCCCCACGAAGGATCCGCAGGTGCTCCAGAAGCGCGCCGAGACGCTCCGGAAGTGGAACGAGCTCTTCGGCAAGGTGCAGTCCGGCGACGCCTCCGAGGAGGAGATCCACCGCTACTACGACTACCGGCGGAAGGTCTCGGAGGACTCCATCGCCATCGCGAACCGGATGCTCACCGAGTACGGCGACAAGCTCCCCGAGCGCGACAAGGGGCTGCTGGCGCTGAGCATCCAGATGCACCAGGACCGGCTCAAGGAGGTGCCGCGCCAGACCGAGGAGGCGCTCGCGCGCAAGCAGCTCCAGGACCAGCGCCGCGAGGAGTGGATCCGCAACGGCAAGAAGGTGCCCTGAGCCGGCCCGCGGGTGCGCCCCGGCAGCAGGCGTCCGGACGGGCGGACGCAGAGAGGCCTCCGCATGGCCTGCATCCCTCCGTGGGCGCCAGCGCAAGATTTGCGGAGGCGCGCGGCCCTCTCCCGAGCGCGGGAGCGTGGCCTGTCCCCTGCAGTGGCTTCCCGGTGTTCCTCTCCACCGGAAGGAAAGCCATGAAGGCCAGCCGCATCATGACGGTCAACGTCACCAGCATCACCCCGGAGACTCCGCTGTCCCGGGCCCACGAGATCATGAAGAAGCTCCGCGTGCGCCACCTCCCGGTGGTCGCCCAGGGCCGGCTGGTTGGGATCATCTCGGATCGCGATCTGCTCGTGCGCGGCACGCTCCAGGAGAGCGGAGCGCTCGTCTTCCGGGAGGTGCCCACGGCCCTCGCCATGACGGCGAACCCCATCTCCTGCCGCCCGGGGACTCCTGTGTCCAAGCTGGCCGAGCTGATGCTGGAGAACCGGATCGACTCGCTGCCCATCGTCGGGCTCCACAACGAGCTGGTCGGCCTGGTCACCTCGAGCGATCTGCTCGCGCTCCTGCGGGAGCCCGAGCAGATCTCGGACGTGATGCCCTTCAACTTCCAGCTGCGCACAGCCGAAGAGTTGATGGCCAACTGAGGCGCGAGCCAGGGCGCCACCTTCCCGGGCCCCCTCGCCAGGAAGGGGGGTAAGGTGCGCGCCCATGAACCGGCTCTCCTCTGTCTCTGTCCTGGCATGGGTGTGCGGCGCGCTCGCCGCCTGCGCCACCCCGCCCTCGCGCCCCTCCTCGGCTCCGGCTTCGCACGCCTCCTCGGCCCCGGCTCCCGGCTGGCAGCTCGAGTGGGCGCGCGGCGCCGTCTTCTATGAGGTCTTCGTCCGCAGCTTCGCTGACTCGAACGGCGACGGCGTGGGCGACTTCAACGGCCTCACCTCGAAGCTGGACTACCTGAAGGAGCTCGGCGTCGAGGCGCTGTGGCTCATGCCCGTCTTCGAGTCCCCCAGCTACCACGGCTACGACGTCGTCGATTACGAGAAGGTCGACTCCGAGTACGGCACCCAGGAGGACTTCGACCGGCTGGTGCGCGAGGCCCACCGGCGCGGCCTCCGCATCGTCGTGGACTTCGTCCTCAACCACACCAGCGCCCAGCACCCCTGGTTCGTCGAGTCCGCATCCTCGCCCCGCTCGCCCAGGCGAGACTGGTACGTGTGGCGCCAGGACAACCCGGGCTGGATCCAGCCCTTTGGCGACGGGCCCGTGTGGCACGCGAAGGGCGATGCCTACTACTACGGCATCTTCTGGAGCGGCATGCCGGACCTCAACTACCGCAACCCCGAGGTCCGCGCCGAGGTGAAGCGCCTGGCCTCGCTGTGGCTGTCTCGCGGCGTGGACGGCTTCCGGCTGGATGCCGCCCGCCACATGGTCGAGAAGGGCCCGGGCGAAGAGCAGAACGACACCCCGGAGACCCACGCCTTCTGGAAGGAGTTCTCCGCCCACGTGCGCAGCGTCCGCCCCGATGCGCTCCTGGTGGGCGAGGTGTGGAGCGACTCCAAGGACATCCTTCCTTATTACGGCTCGACGGCGCGGGTGCCCGGCGGCGACGAGCTGCCCATGCTGTTCTACTTCCCCGTCGCCGAGGCCATCCTGGACTCGCTCCAGTCCGGCGACGCGGCGCGGCTGTCCGCCCGGCTCGAGGAGTTCAGCACCGCCTTCCCCCCCGGCGTCCTCACGGCGCCGTTCCTCGCCAACCACGATCAGCTGCGCGTGGCCACCCGGCTCGAGGGGCAGGAGGGGCGCCTCCGCGTGGCTCCGGCGGTGCTGCTCACGCTGCCGGGCACGCCCTTCCTCTATTACGGCGAGGAGATCGGCCTGCCCAACGGCCCGAAGGAGGAGGGCGATCCGGGCAAGCGCCGCCCGCTGCCCTGGGATGGGACGGAGAAGGCAGGCTTCACCACCGGCAAGCCGTGGGCGCCGTTCGTCGAGGGCTGGCAGAAGCGGAACGTGGCGGCACAGCTCGGCGACACCGGCTCTCTGCTGCAGCGGTACCGGCGGCTCATCCAGTTGCGCCATGACTCGCCCGCGCTGCGGGTGGGCACGCTCACGCCGCTGCCTCGGAGCGATGAGGCGCCCGCCCTGGTGGCCTACCTCCGCGAGGCCGAGGGTGAGCGCGTGCTCGTGGTCCACAACCTGGGCGCCTCGACCGCCACAGTGAGCCACGTCCTGCCCGGTGCGCCCTTGGAGCCGCTCTTCGTGGATCCGCAGGTGTCCACGGGCGCCGAGGCCAGCACGCAGAACTCGTGGCAGCTGAGGGTTCCGGCGTACTCCAGCGCCGTCTGGCGCCTGCGGTAGCCCGCAGAGGCTGCCCGAGCTGCCCTAGCGCCTACCCGTACTTGCTCTGCCAGGTGAACACGCCGCCCTCGCGCGCGGCGATGGGCGCCAGGAACTCGCGGTACTGCTCGAAGCGCGGCTCCAGGTGCTCGTCCGCGAACTGCTCGAGCTGCGCCTCGGTGGGGACGCGGCTCCCCTTGGGCAGCGTGAGGCGCAGGTACGCCCGGAACCGCCGCAGCGCCCAGGTGAAGTCCGGCGGCCTCACCGGCTGCTGCTGGATCTTCTCCAGGAGCACTCCGGCCCGGATGAAGCCGAGCGAGGCGAACGGATCATCCAGGTAGTGGTTCAGCCAGGCCGAGTGGAGCGGCCCCTCCCACGGCGAGGCGAAGCCCTGCATCAGCGAGGTGCCCTGCAGCCAGCTCATGTAGGGCTCCGGCAGCGCGGGGATGCAGAAATGCTCCACGGCCTGGGGCGTCGGCGTGCACGCGGCGATCAGCTTCTGCGTCCAGTGCACCGAGCTGGCGCGCCGCTCCGGGCTCTCCAGGGGTGCGTCGAGGACGATGGAGAGCACCTCGCCCGTGTGGCGCTTCAGGAAGTTCTCCAGCGGGGCGGTGAGGCCGTACGTCCTCGCGGCCGGCAGCAGCCGCAGCAGCTCCTCCACGCGCCCGGGCAGCGCCTCCTCCGCGAAGTACCAGTACTTGGACCAGGCGCGTTCGAGGATGTCGCGCTTCGAGGGGCTCCTTCCGACGGCGTCGCCCTCGTTGACCTGTTCGCTCATGCAGAGGATCACCTGAGACCCCGTGAGTCCTCCACGCGAGCCTCCGTCCAGTCTCTCATGCTGCGCGGCGAGCGGGAACCAGGATCACTCCTCCGGCAGCGGCACTTCGTTGCGATCCACTCTTCCAGAGCGACGCGGAGTCCGCTCAACGTCTCCTGGAGTACACGCCTGCCCACGCGCGTCTGTCAGGAGGTGGAGGTGGCGGACGCCGCCCACACGCGGTACTCCGGCGGTACCTCCCCCGGGAACGAGGGAGCCGTTGGCTGGAGGAGGGGCTCGCGCGGGAGTGTTCCGCGCCGATCGCCGCAAGCGATCGCCGCCTGACGAGCTCCTCGCTCCAGGGGCTGGGGGAGGCGCGATTCTTTAGGGGTATCCCTAATCTGCGCATCCTGCTGCTTTGGCTTGTATACCGGCGCGCGAGCGTCGGCTTCGGCGACCGTGCTGCCACGGCCGCCTCTGCATGGGAGGACGCAATGATTCGGGGGGTATCTCGGGTTCGTCGTGACGCGTGGGTTCAGTGGGGGTGGAAGCTCCCGCTCGCGCTGTGGTTTGGCAGCCTCGTGGCCTGCGGGCCGGTGGAGCCCGGGGCCTCTCCCGAGGAGGAGCTCCCCTTGCAGGAGCAGTCGCTCCAGGGCTTCAACGGGCTGTCGACGAACGGGTTGTCCACGAACGGCCTGTCGACCAATGGGTTGTCCACGAACGGGCTGTCCACTGCGGAGTTCAGCACCTGGTTCAACGAGAACCCGGAGGCGCACGAGGCCGTCATGGCGTACGTGGTCCGGTGCGCGATGACGAAGAGCCAGTCGCTCGCGTACTACAACCCGGTGACGGGGCAGCGCTACCGGTGGAAGGGCCACCTGGGACTGGCTCCCGACTGGAGCGCGGGGCAGGTGCCGGGCGTGCCGGAGCAGCAGGTCGTCTCGGCGTGCCTGGCCGCCCACGTGAACAAGTTCGGCCTCCACGTCCCCCTCTCCGTGCTGGGCAAGAGCGCTCAGGGCAAGCCCGTGCCCTACACGGCCGACGAGCTGGCGCAGTTCTCCGTGAGGGAGGCGTGCTTCTTCGGCAACCTCTTCAGCGGTGGGGGCATCTACGCGGCCAATGATCGTCCGCTCCTGAGCGCCAGCGAGAGCACCTCGCGGGCGTGCGGGCTCGCCTCGCAGACGCAGAACACCGGCTGCGCTCCGCTGGCCCACGTGGGGTTCTGCTCGGACTTCTGCACGCTGGACGCCTCGGGGACGTACTACACGCAGTGCACGTACCAGGGCACCTCCTTCATCCCCATCACCACGCGCATCCAGCCCCGGGAGCTCTTCCGGTGCGGCGATGGCGTGTGCCAGTTCACCGAGCACTGTGGAGCGGGGAGCACGCCCCAGAGCTGTGACGCCGACTGCGGCACCTGTCCGTGAGGCGGGGCGTCCCCTGCTCTCAGTGCTGGACGAGCACCTGCGCGGAGCGAGGGCTGATGACCAGGGAGGCGGCGGTGCAGAGGGCCACGCCCTCGCAGCGCTCCGCGGGGATGGCTGAGGCCCGGGCCGTCACCTGCAGAGCGCCTTCCGGGAGTTCCGCGGGGATGGTCACGCGCACCCCTCCCGCCTCCGGCTGGGCCGGCACGCTCCCCAACGAATCCAGAGCGACCTTGTCGATGAGGGAGAGGTCGTCCGTGGGCGGATCCCACGGCAGGAAGAGCTCCTCGCCGGGCTTCACCGTGGGAGTGGGGGAGACCTGCTTGAAGGTGTGCCGCGCGAAGAAGTGGGTGAACTCGGCGACGATGCGCTCGCCGCCATCCCGGATCTCCAGCACCGCGTTCCTCGGCGCTGCGAAGAAGAGCGCGGTGTCCACGGGGTTGATGAACGTGGGTCCGGGCTCGCCGCAGGGGCCATCGCGCGTCAGCGCCATCCCGGGAGTCACCGTGAGCGGGATGCCGTCGAGGGTCGCCTCCACGCCCGGGTGCAGCTGGAGGCAGCCGGACTCGGGCTCCTTCGGGACGAGCTCCGCCTTGAACACCACCTGCGTGGGACTGTTCGAGCCGGAGGGGGGGAGGATCACCGTCCGCAGCTCACGGCCGGAGAACGACCTCAGGCTGTTTCCCGGCTCGCACGCGGCCAGCAGGCACACGGAGAGCAATCCCAGCAACAGAGAGCGCAGTGGCATCATGGCAAGGCGGGACGGTAGCCGGGCAGAGGGCTCCTGCCACCGACAAAGGGTGAAGGACTGTGCGCTGGAAGGCAGCAGGCCCCCGGCCCCTAGCGCCTGTTCCCGAGGATTGACAGCATGGCGGGGCCACATTATCCCGCCCGCAATGTCCCAGCACTCTCGTGTCTCTCTTCGGCTGATGGCGGCCTGCACCGCGCTCGTGTTCTCTGCCGCCTGCGCCAGTAGCACCGTCATCCGCAGCGAGCCCTCGGGCGCCACCGTCTACATCGACGGCAGCAAGGTGGGGCAGACCCCCTACATCCACACGGACACCAAGACGGTCAGCTCCACCACGCGCGTGAAGCTGCGGAGGGAGGGCTACGAGGACTACGAGACGATCATCGTGCGCAACGAGGAGTTCCAGCTCGGGCCGTGCATCGGCGGCTTCTTCGTGCTCGTGCCCTTCCTGTGGGTCATGGGGTACAAGGCCGAGCGCACCTACGAGCTGGAGCCGATGAACGGCCTCCAGCAGCGGCAGCCGCTGCAGCAGCCCGAGCCGTACATCCTGCCGCCGCCTCCTGCTCCGCCCGTCCCTGGCAGCCCGTGAGCCCCACCGGGCCCGGGGCCGTCAGAAGGCCTGCTTGAGGGCTGCCGTGAAGCCGCGCTCGGCCTCACCGTGGCCCGCCAGGCCGATGGCGTAATAGAGATCCAACTGGAAGACGTCCGCGATGAGCGCGTGGAAGCTCGGGCCGACGCTGCCGACCACGCGGGGCTTCTCGGAGCTGCTGGCGCGATCCATCTCCCCGAACACGGCCACGTCCGCGAAGCCACCGACCTTGTAGATGTCGCGCGTGAGGGAGAAGCGCACCTCGAGCCCTCCGCTGGCGACGTGCTTGGCGTAGAAGCGCTCGTCGAAGACGCCGCGGACGTGCAGGCCGCCCACCGGCTGCTCCTCGATGAAGGGCACCGAGCCCCAGATCCACGCGCCCCGGCTCGTGAGCCACAGGTCGTGCCAGCCGACCTCGGTGACGCGCTGGAACCGGTACGAGGTGAGGCCGTAGCCGCTCCCGGTGCCGCGCGGGTAGTGGCGCCCGGTGAACTCGAGCTCGGTGTGGCGGTCCCGGCGGAGCTCGTCCGCGTCGAAGACGAGCTGCGCCGTGCCGCTCAGGTAGGGCCGGAGCGTCGAGCTCGGGCCCACGCCCGCGGCAGGGTCCCCCCCTTCCACGGCTCTCAGGTGGAAGACCTCGAGCTCCTCGCCGCCCAGGCCCAGCGCGACCGTGGCGCCGCGGAACAGCTCGTAGCTCAGGCCGAGCGTGAGCTGCGCGCGGGTGGCGTAGTAGCTCTCGAGCCCGATGTCGGGACGCTGGCGGCTGGTGAGCTCGCCGCGCGCCGTCACCACGGGCCTCAAGCCAAGGCGCAGGCGGGGCATGTACCACTGCAGCTCGGCGAGCGCGCGGGTGAGCGCCAGATAGGCCCTCCCGTCGGAGAGGCGTGAGCGGATCTTCGCTCCGAACTGCGTGCCGGCGCTCCAGCGATCCTTGGCGAAGGCGAGGCCCTCCCCGCGGTACTCGAGCCCCAGCCGCAGGCCCTCCCCGCCGCCCAGCCCGGCGACGATCCCCGGCCCCGTGGCCCACTCGCGGCGGCGGAAGAGGATGTGCAGCTCGTAGTCCGCGCGGGGCGGGATGAGCGGGTGGCCCACGAACCGGCCGATGTCATCGACGATGGGGCCCAGGTCCTCCACCTGCGGCCCCAGGTGCGGCACCTGGCTCGTGTGCACGAGCTCGAAGCGCTCCACCTCCACGCCGCTCTGCGCGCGCAGCGCCATCAGCTGCCGCTCGAGGTAGGGGCGGTTGAAGATGTTGTGGGGGAGGCTCAGGTTGAGCAGCACCTGCACCGTCCGCAGCGAGCCCTGGCCCCGGAGGATGATCTTCTCGACGCGGCCCTCGTCGATGTCCACGAGGATGCGGTTGCCCTCCACCGCCGTCTCGACGCGCGCCAGCTCGTAGCCCGCGCGGTGCAGGAACGCGAGGAGCCGCGAGCGCACCAGGGCCGCGCCGCTCTTGTCGGCCGCGAAGTCGGGCGGCAGATCGAGGACCGCGAGGTAGACCTCGTCATTCAGGACGAGGTTGCCGCTGAAGACGATGGGCTCGCGGCGGGAGGCAGTCCCCTGGGCGTGCGCCGGCCCCGCCAGCGCGAGCAGCACTCCGAAGATCGCGAGGTATGCCTTCACTCCCAGGTCCACTCGAGCCCCATCATAGCTGAGGAGGCAGGGCAGCAAGGGGCGGAGGCGCATCGGGCCCCAGGCTAGCAGGGTTGGGCCTTGGCCCAGGCTCACTGCGTCCGAGCCGCTGCCTCCAGGAGGTTGGACTCCAGCTTGCGGGCCTCGGCGACCATCGGGTCGCTGGCCTGGGCCTCGCGCTGGATCTTCCGGGCGAGCTCCAGGGCGCGCTCCCGCTTCCCGAGCTTCGTGTAGGCGAGCGCCAGGTTGTACTGCACGCGCCACTCACCCTTGGGCGCGAGCATCTGCGCCTGCTCCAGCAGCGGGATGGCCTCGGAGTTCTTGGCCCGCGACTCCATCTGGATGAAGAGCCCGGCGAGGTTGGCCAGGGGCTTCCAGTTGTCGGGCGCCAGCTCGATGGCCTTGCGGTACGCCTCCTCCGCTTGTGGCTCGGCGGGGACGGCCTCGAAGAGGTTGCCCAGGTGGAACCACGCCTCCCAGTTCTTCGGGTTGCGCTGGAGCAGCTCCCGGGCCGCCTGCTCGCTCTTGTCGAAGTCCTTCGTCAGGAGCCTCAGGTGCGCCAGGTTGAGCCAGCCCTGCTCATGGTTCGGCACCACCTTGAGCTCGCGCTCCACGTAGCCGATGGCGCCCTCGGCGTCCGAGAGCATCATCGCCGTGGCCAGCGCCTTCTCCAGCAGCGCCGGGTGATCGCCGCAGGCCGCGAGCGCCCGGTCGAGGATGTCGCGCGCCGCCTTGAACTCCTTCACCTCGAAGAGCACGTCGGCGAGCGTGGCCCACATGTCGACGTTCTTCGGGGCCAGCTCCTTCGCCTTCTCGAAGGCCCGGAGCGCGTTCTCGTACTGCCGGGCCTGCTTGAAGACGAGGCCCAGCGTGTAGAAGCCGTCCGGGTTGTTCGGCTCCAGCTCGGTGGCGCGCTTCAGCGGGGCGATGCCCTCGGCGGGGTGGCCCGAGGCGGCCAGCACCCGGCCACAGTTGAGCTGGCAGAGGAAGACCGAGGGGGACAGCTCCGCGGCCTTCTTCAGGTGCTGCAGCGCGGTGGCCAGGTCGCCCTCCGCCTCGTGCACCATGCCCAGCAGCGCCCAGGCGAGGCCCTGGTCCGGGGCCAGGCGGGTGGCCGCGGTGGCGTGGACGCGCGCCCCGTCCAGCTGCCCGGTGAAGAGGCTGATCCGGGTGAGGCCCAGGTAGATCTCCGGCAGGGACGGGTTGCGCTCCAGCAGCTGCTCGTAGAGCGCAGCCGCCCCGTTCACGTCGCCCTGGGTGAGGAGCGTCTCCGCCTGGCGCAACAAGGACTTCGTCTCGGCGGCAGAGCCGGACTTCTCCTCGTTCTCCCGGAAGAGACGCTTGGCCTCGTCGTAGTTTCCTGCCTTCAGCTGCTCGTAGCCACGTCGGTAGAGTTCGCTCTGGACCATCGGTCGGAAGTATCCCTCAGAAACCAGGTGAAGACGAGCAGCTGGGAGGCGGGCTCACCTCACCAGCCGAGCCACCCCATGACCTTCTTCTTGGTGTTGTCCACCACGTTCTTCGCGGTGTCCACCACGGCGTTCTTCGCGTTGTTGGCGATGGCCTTCGCGTCGTCCACGCCCAGCTTGCCGTCGCCGTTGGCATCGGCCACCTTGACGGCGGTGTTCTTGGCCATCTCGCCGATCTGCTTGACGTCGACCTCGACGTTGACCGCGCCGCCCGCGCCCACGCCGAGCGCCGCGCCCACGCTGCCGCCGATCTTGATCTTCCCGTCCTCGTAGCCAATGGTGCCGGTGGCCTTGGCCTCGGCGCCGGCGCTGGCGTACCCGCTCGCCTTGATGGCGAAGGGACCCGCGGAGGCCTTCACCTCTGCCTCGGCCTTGACGACGGCGGAGGCGCCCACGGTGCCCTCGGCGATGGCCGTGGGCGGGTTGCGGGTGACCTTGACCTTGCCGGTGGCCTCGGCGGTGGCCGAGGCGGAGACCTTGGCCGTGCCCTCGACGGAGGCGTTCACGTCCACGCCGGCGACCTTGACGCTCTTCGTCTGCGCCTTGCCGTTGACGGAGGCCTCGGCGGTGACGCCGACCTTGGCGTTGACGCTGGCATCCAGGCCGTTGAGGTCCAGCTTGCCCTTGGCGTCCACGCTGGCGGCGGCCTCGAGCTTGGCGTTGGCGCCGACCTGGTAGCCGGCCTCGCCCTTCTTGATGTCCGGCGTCTTGGTCTCGGCGTAGAGGCCGGCCTTGGCCTCGCGGTTGAACGAGGCGTTCACGCCATCGGCGCCGATCGTCACCTCATGCTTGCCGGAGTAGCCGTAGCGGTTGCCGACGAACGTGTTGGGGTCCGTCGAGCTGTTGTTCTCGTGCATCTTGTCCTTGGAGATCTCGCCCTTGGTGATCTCCTTCTTCAGGCCGGCGGCGCCCAGCAGGTTGCCCACCGTCTGCGCGTTGCCGAGCTTGTCGGTCTTCGCCTTCTGGGAGAAGCCCTTGTCCTCGGAGCTGGGCTTGAGCTCCTTCTCCTTGGAGACGCTGGTCTCCTTGTTGAACTTGTTGTTCTTCCAGTCCTTGGCCTCGCCGACGGTGTACTTGCCGTCCTCGAACTTGGCGGTGGAGCTGTAGTTCGTCTCGGAGCCGCTGGACTCCTTGGTCGTCTTGGTGGTGGTGGTGTTGCCGTTCTTGGTGACGGTCTTGGTCTCGTTGGCGACGGCGCGGTTGCCCTTGCTGTCGGTGGTGACGGAGCTGGAGGTGCTCTTGGAGTTGTCGCCGTCGGTGGTCTTGGTGGTCTCGCCCTTGGTCGTCTTGGTGTTGCCCCAGCGGTCGGTGGCGTCGGTGCGGGACTTGGTCACCGCGGTGTCGCCGCGGGTCGACGTCGAGGTGCGCTCACGGGAGGACGTGGTGCGGCCGAACAGATCGCTCTGCGAGGTGAAGGAGTTCTTGACCTCGTTGGTGCCGCCCTTGACCTTGGTGGTGGAGGTGTTGGTGTACTTGAGCTGGGCCTGGCGGAGGGTGCCCTTGGAGGTGGTGAGCTCCTGGGCGCGGGTGTTCTGGCCCTTGGAGGTGGTCTGCGAGCGGGTGACCGAGCCATCCTTGTTGGTGGCGGCGGTGGCCTTGGCGGAGGTGGCGAAGCGCTGGATGTCGTTGCGGGCGCCGGAGTTGAAGCTCTTGGTGTTGCGCTCGGCGACGTGGCTCTTGGGCTTCTCGGCGGTCTGCTGGGTGGCGGACTGCTTCGTGGAGCCCGACTGCTTCGAGGACTTCGAGTCGAAGCCATCGCGCTGCTGCTTGGGCTCGGACTTGGTCTTCGGTGCGGGCTTCTCTGCGGCGGGAGTGGACTTGGCCTTCACTTCGGCCTTGGGCTCCGGCTTTTGCGTCTGGACGGGACGCGAACCACCACCATCGATGCGTGCCACGGGATCTCTCCTGGAAGTGCTTTGACGGATTATCGCCAGGGCCAGCTCGAATGTTGTGGGGGGGTGGTTTCCCCGAAGACACGTCGGGGAGGGCAGGGAAAACAGGCACTTACGTGTGAGGGCCGAGCCCGCACTCCTCATTGGCTAGGACTGGGCCTGACTTCTGGGGACACTGGGGCGGTGAACCGCAGCGCTCCCCGGAGGCACCATGCCATCTCCCATCGGCCGTCCCCCCGTGCAGGTGCGCGTCAGCGCCTCGAAGGAGAGCCGGGCAGAGCTGCCCTTCGGCCCGAAGGCCAAGGTGACGCAAGTGCTGCCCTCCGGCTCCAAGGCCCTGAAGGAGCCCAGCGGCATCACCTTCCACCCGGGCCGCGGCACGCTCTTCGTGGTGGGCGACCGTGGGGACGTGGCGGAGCTCACGCGGGAGGGGAAGGTGCTGCGTCACGCCAACCTCGGGGGCCGTGGGTTCGAGGGCGTCACCGTGGGCCCCAACGGCCGGGTCTTCGCCATTGAGGAGAAGAAGCCGCCGAAGCTCTACGAGCTCGATCCGGACTCGCTCGAGATCAAGGCCGAGTACGAGGTGGACACGAAGCTCCACGGCAAGCGGATCATCGGCAACGAGCGGAACAAGGGCACCGAGGGGCTGTGCTACGTGCCCGAGCAGAACGCGTTCTACTGCGTCAACCAGCAGCCGCCCCGGCTGCTGAGGCTCGAGGTGCCGCTCGACAAGAAGCACGGCAAAGCCAAGGCCGTGGAGGCGATGGACCTGTCATCGGTGGTCGAGCGCCAGGCCTCGGACGTCACCTATGACCGGGCGTCGGGCCACTTCCTGGTCACCGAGTCCAGCAGCGGCAAGGGCTCGGGCTCGGTCTATGAGGTGACCCGGGAGGGTCAGCTGGTGCGGAAGGCGCCACTCCCCGGCAAGCGGGCCGAGGGGCTGGCGCTCGATGGCACCGGGCGGGCCTTCATCGCCGACGATGCGGGCGGCGTGCTCCGCGTCGACCCATGAGCCTGGCCGCCTCGTAGCGCCGCTAGCCTTCGGAGACGCTCGGCGAGCAGGCGGGCGTGCTCGCTGGAGCCATTCCTGCTCCCGATGGCAGCGCTGCCTGCTTGCCGCCTGTGTGCCAGGGCCCCACCTTCTTGGGAGGGAGAACGGATGGCGGCCCTGAAGGACAAGGTGAAGACCGCGCTGCAGGAGAACCGCATCCTCGTGCTCGGCACGCAGGTGGTGCTGGGGCTGCAATTCCGGGCCGTCTTCGAGAAGGGCTTCACCCAGCTTCCCCAGGCCACCCAGCACCTGAAGCTGGTGTCGCTCGGGCTGATGCTGATCGCGTTCGCGCTGCTCATCACCCCGTCCTCCTTCCACCGCATCGTGGAGCAGGGAGAGGACACGCACCGGCTGCACCACCTGCTGTCGCGGATCCTCACGCCGGTGCTCACGCTCCTGGCCGTGGCCATTGGCCTGGATCTCTTCACCGCGGCAGAGAAGGTGGCGGGGAGGGTGGCGGGGCTCGGGCTGGGAGTGGGCGGCACGCTGGTGGGGCTGGGGCTGTTCTATGGGCTCACGGGGGTGCAGCGGCACCGGCGCGCCCCGGAGATCGAGAGGAGAAAGGCCATGAGCCGCCAGGAGGAGCAGGCCGAGGGGAAGGAGATCTCGGTGAAGGACAAGATTGGCCACGTCCTCATCGAGTCCCGCATGGTGCTGCCGGGAGCGCAGGCCCTGCTCGGCTTCCAGATCGCCATCATCCTGCAGGAGAGCTTCGAGGCGTTGCCAGCCTCCTCGAAGCTCGTTCACCTGGTGAGCCTGTCGTGCGTCGCGCTGAGCATCTTCCTGCTGATGACGCCCGCGGCCTATCACCGTGTCGTCGAGCAGGGCGAGGAGACGGAGCACTTCCACAAGGTGGCCAGCCGGTTGCTGCTCGCGGCCACGGTGCCCCTGGCGCTCGGGCTGACAGGGGACTGCTTCGTGGTGGTGCGCAAGGTGCTGGACTCCATCCCCGCGGCGCTGGTGGCCGCAGGGCTGAACCTGCTCCTATGCCTGGGGCTGTGGTTCGGCTTCAGCCTCGTCCAGCGGGCACGGCGTGGGCGGCCCGTGGGCTCGCGGCCGGCGCACGCCTGAGCCTCAGCGCCGCTCGGAACCAGGTCCCTCAGGGACGGGTCAGCGCTGCGTTGCGGGAGCGAGCACTCCGTCCTTGAAGAGCTGCTCCACGAGCTTCTGAGCGCACGAGTCGAGGATGGCCTGTGCCACCTTGCTCGTCCGGCCGTACTGGCAGGTGGCGCTCCAGATGCGCCGGTCCGAGCCAGTGGGGGTTAGCAAGGCTTCAACCCGGGTGGTCGTCGTGCGCTCGGCCGCCACCCCTCCCATTCCCCCGGAGGCCACCCAGGCCTCCGTCGTCGCCAGGGTGAGGAGCAGCACCCCGTCCGCCTTCGACTCTTCGAGCCGCTGACGCAGCGCCTCGGGGCTGCTCAGCTCCTGCGGTTCGAGCACGTGTGCCGAGGCCGTGATCCCCCGCCCCGCCAGCGTGTTCATCACGGTGCTCGACAGCTCCCCCAGGCGAGCGCTGTCCTCAAGGCTGCTCCCGGCCTGGGGGCTGCCGACGACGAAGAGGCGGGAGAGCCGCGGCAGCTCGCCGGGCTCGCGCTTCGAGGAGACGCTCGCGGAGGCGCACCCGGTCGCGGCGAGCGACAGCGCGGCGGAGGCCAGCACGAGGAGGGGGATCGCTGCTCCGGTACGTTTCATGAGGCGGCCCACTCTAGCGAACCGCGGTCACTGGGGGAGCGGGGTGAGCTTGGAAGGAACCTCCACGGGCAAGGTCTGCTCCGAGATGCGGTCATGCTCCGAGGTTACGCCAGCTCCGAGGGACGCGCCTGGGGGGCTCTCCGCGGGCCCGGGGACGCCGCGCTTGCTCTGCAAGCGCCCCGGAGCTAGCTGAGGACGTGGAGGTTTCATGCGCCGAGTCCTTGCCTGTCTCCTGCTGACCCTCGCAGCCGCCTGCAGCCCTTCTCCTCCGGGGTCCGTCCCCAGCCCTGATGGGGGGACACCGGATGGAGGGAGCACGGAGCCCCTCTCCACGCCTGCGGGCCAGTGGACGTGGGTGCCCTTCTCCGAGACACGGTGCGGCAATGGGACCCCAGCGGGCATCGGCCTGAACCCGGCGCCGGGTGGAAGCCGGCAGGTGCTGCTGTTCATGGCGGGCGGCGGAGCGTGCTGGGATCCGGCCACCTGCTATGTACTGAAGACGGCCGTCCACGTGGAGGACACCTATAGCCAGGCGGTGCTCGACGGGGAGGTGGCCTCGCTCGTGAGCTGGGGGCTGATGGATCGGCAGGACACCACCAATCCCTTCCGGGCGGCCCACTTCGTCTACGTGCCCTACTGCACGGGAGATCTGCACGTGGGCGATGCGGTGCGCAACTACGACAGCCTCAACCCCCAGCGGCAGCTCCACCACCGGGGCGCCTCCAACATGGACGCCTTCCTGCTCCGCCTGAAGGCGACCTTCCCGGACGCCGAGCAGCTCTGGCTGATGGGCAGCAGCGCCGGGGGGTACGGCGCCCAGCTCAGCTTCGATCGGGTGTCCCTGGCCTTCTCGGGGGCGCGGGTGGATCTGCTCGCGGACAGCGCCCAGGCGGTGATGCCCTATGGAGGGCGCTGGGGCGAGATGGTCAACGCCTGGAACCCCCGCTTCCCCCCGGAGTGCACGGAGTGCGCTCAGCGTCTGCCTGCGCTCATCGACACGCTCGCCGCGCGCTGGCCGGGGAGACGGCTGGGCCTGCTCGCGTACGACAATGACGCCACGCTGACGCTCTACTTCAACTTCCCGCTGGGCGGGATGCTGGACGCCACCAACCTGCTGCTGGCTGGCCAGTACGCGCACGACAAGACCCACTACTTCGTCCTGCCGGGGACGAACCACGTGCTGCTGGGCAACTACAAGACGCTGGTAGGGGCGGGCGGGGTGTCCCTCAAGAGCTGGGTGCAGCAGTGGGCCACGGGAGACTCGGCCTGGGGCAACGTGCGCTGACCGCCTCTCCCTGGCCGCTCGCCAAATCAGGGCAGGCTCAAGGTGCGACCGCAGCACGGTGTCTCCGGGTGAGCCTCAACTTGGAGCGGACTACGGCGGCGCTCCTAACTCGTGGAGCTTGCCGCGAGCGACATCATTCTGAGGATCCTTCTGGAGGATGCGACGGTAGAGTCGGATCTTCTCTGCCGGGTCACGCGCGAGGGCCGCTTCGAGAGTGAGGACTTGTACGTTCTCCGGGTCCAACACTCGAGCCTTCTCAAGCTGTCGGTTCGCCTCTCCGTCCTCGCCCATGAGGAAGTAGACGAAGCCGAGTTCCACGCGCGCAAGAAGGTCCTCAGGAGCCAGCTCCAGGAGCCTTTCGAAGGTGGGCACTGACACTTCAGGCTCTGCGTAGAATCTCTCCGCGAGCTTCCGGAGTTCCGTAGGCTCGGAAACACGGCGAAGCTCCTCGCGCAGAGCCCACTCCACCTCCGATCCGCCTGTGTCCAGCACCCGCTTTGCCAGATGTTCAAGCTGACTCATAACGCTTCCGCGTCCACCTTCACGGGCTGGCTCGAGGTGGGCGGCCTGTACTCCAAGGGCGCCCCCTGGCCCGTATCGAGGCGAACCAGAAGCGGGGTGGCGCACGCATTGAGCAGCGCCAGGAGCAGGACCGCAGCGGTCAGACGGGTTGCCATGGGACGCCCTCCACCTTCAGGAGGTTTCCAGCCTAAACCAAGGGATCGTCACCCCTGAGGAAGAGCCGAGACGGGCGCGGCGATCGGCCTGCTGGATGAGGCGGTCCCCCAGATTGCTGAAAAGGTGAAGGGCCCGGAACCTTGCGATTCCGGGCCCTTCTATTGGCGAGGAGTACGGGACTTGAACCCGTGGACGAGGGGTGCCCTAAACCCGCGACGGCACACGCCTTTCGAGCAATCGCGAGTAAGTCCGGGCAATTCGAATTCACGGTAGTCTCCCGTCAGTCCTCCCCGGTCTCTGGCGTCCCCTACCGTCTTGGAGACATGTTGGAGACGAAGTCAGGGGAGCACTGCGCCTGCCAGCAACCGTTCATCCTGCGAAGCCTGGGCGCCAGTGCTGCTTGACTAACCGCTGCGGTGGGTATTTCTGGGCATATTCAGCGCCTCGTCTCCGCTCACTTCCTCTTACATCTCCATCTCTTACCCCGTAACTCCGGAGTCTGAGCAATGCCGCTGCGTCCCTGCTTGCCGAGGTGGCTATGAGCATCAAGGCTGATGCCGACGATATCTACTTCGCGTCGCGGTCCCACGAGAGGCAGCTTGCCCAAGCCCTCGATGAGGGCTTCGATGTCACGCACGGGCGTGTCGAGGGTGAACTCGCTTACTGGCTCGCCGAGCCTAAGTCGGGTTTCCGTGAGCGCTTCGGCTTCGACCAAGAGCTCCTTGTCATTTACTCCCGGCACCACATCACGGACGCCCGCGTCCTGACCACGCTTGAGTCCCTCGTGCATTCCAGTGGCCTCAAGCACCGCGTGGACAAGGTCGTGGCACTGCTGATTCACGAAGGGGACGACAACGCGGTGAGGGCGCTGCTCGGCAAGCAGACTGATCGCGTCGTGGTCCCGATGCTGGCGGCGGAATTGCTGGACAAGACGCGGGGGCCGCTGTTCCTCCGCTCTCGCATTGCCGAGTGGGTCGGCGATGTCGACCTCTTTTCGTTCTCCTCGCCCATCAACGCTGATCAGTACTTCTTTGGGCGCGACGAGATCGTGAACGAGATCGTGACCCAGGTTAGCCGGCGTCACCAGAACCTCGGCCTGTTTGGACTGCGGCGCACGGGAAAGACCTCGGTGCTGTTTGCCGTAGAGAGGCGGCTTGACGCGGAGGATTCCAAGATCCTTGGCGTGTACGTGGATGCACAGAACCCCGGCATGCACTCCGCCCGCTGGTGGGTGGCTCTGCAGAACATCGCTGAGCGTGTGAAGGAGGAACTGTTCCGAAAGAAGCGCCGGACTGCCGTGCTTAGTGGCGACTACAAGGAAGACACCGCAGGCACCCGCTTCGCCCGGGATATAGGCACGATCATTAGTACCGGTCAGATCGACGGCATCGTGCTCATGGTGGACGAAATAGAGTACATCACCGCAGGTGTGTCAGGCCGACTCGGGCTCCACTGGGACTCCGACTTCTTTCCGTTCTGGCAGACCATGCGTGCCGTACACCAAGAATCGAAGGGGGCATTCTCCTTCATCGTGTCCGGTGTGAACCCCCGCGTGACCGAGGCCGAATCCTTCGGGGGACAGCGCAATCCCATCTTCGAGTTCGTTACCACCAAGTTTCTGCCATCATTAACGCACGAGCGGACTCGGGAACTGGTTCGCACCACCGGTCGCTATTCCGGCTTGAAGTTCGACGAGGCCGTCTACCCCTACCTTCACACGACTTACGGCGGGCACCCCTACCTGACGCGGCTGGCATGCAGCGTCGTGTGGTCGCGGATTGATCGTCGCAATCCCCAAGCCCCCGCTGCAGTAGCCGTGTCATCATTCGCTGCGTGCGAGGACCAGATCAGGCAGCGAATCTTCAATCCGATGCGCGACATCCTCCTGTCGCTCGTGTGGTGGTATCCCGAGGAGTACGAAATTCTCCGCGTCCTCGCGGATGGCGATCTGAGCTTCTACCGGGAGTACTGCGAATCAAACCCGACGCTTAAGCGGAATTTTGAGGCGTACGGGCTCGTGGATGGGAACGGACAATTCGGGATTGGAGCTCTTCAGTCGTTCTTGCAGCGCCATGGCTCTAAGTTCAAGGAGCAGATCAGCCCGTTCACCCGCGGTGATGTTCCACCGGCCATGCTGCCCAATGTTCCCGACCTTGACACGTTGTCTAAGTTGTTTGAGCGCCGCGTGGACACGGAGGTCGGGCTGCGGCGAGCCGTGATGGTCTTCCTCGGCGTGGCCAGTGGCTTCGACCCAGGCAAGCTCGCGAAGAAGATGCTGGAGGGTCTTCGCAAGACGTCGGAGCGCCCTCGTCCCGAGGATCTGTTCGTCGGGCGTACGCCCAAGGAGGTCATTGAGGATCTGTACCTCTTGGACCTGGGCACCATCATCACGACGCATTGGGAGACGTTCAAGAACCTCTTCGACAACGACCGTGGACGCTTCCAGATGAACCTAGACGCGATCAACGTCGCGCGGCGAATCGAGGCGCACACCAAGAACTTCAAGGATACGGAGATCGACGCCTTCACCAACAGCTACGAATGGGTCCGACAGCGGCTAGCCAAGGTTCCAAGCTGAGCGGTACGCGAGAACTACTGCTGCCGAGTGCGTGACCGTTCCCAACGCTGCTCCTTCGCATCGGAAAACCTCCCCTCCCCGGCAGGATTAGAACCGAGGAAGAGGCTTCGTCCCCCTACTTGGTGGAGCGGCAACGTAAGCTGCTGGAGTCCTCCATGGCCCGCCAGCTCTACCTGCTCGGCCACCCAGGAGCTGGCCGGGCACGAGAATCTCTCCACCACCCAGCGCTACATGCACCTGTCCCCGGCAGCCAAAGATGCGGCGATCAGCCTGCTGGATGAGGCGGCTCCCCAGATTTCTGGAGACATCCTGGAGACGGGGAGCGTTTCGAAGGAGAAACCCAGGCGCTGAAAAGACGAAGGGCCCGGAACCTTGCGGTTCCGAGCCCTTCTATTGGCGAGGAGTACGGGACTTGAACCCGTGGCCTCCGGCGTGACAGGCCGGCGTTCTAACCAACTGAACTAACTCCCCACAACACTTGGGCGGAACAGGGATCGAACCTGTGACCCTCGCCTTGTAAGGGCGACGCTCTACCGCTGAGCTATCCGCCCGGGCGACCGCCGCTTGCAACGAGGCGGCCTTGTATCGACCACCTCCGTCACTGTCAAGCCTACGTTTTAGCGGGCTCGATCATTCCCCCAACCCCCCTGGAGGACCCCCTGGAGCCAGGACGACCCACCCTGGGGCGCCTGGCAATGCGGCTCTTCACGAGCTGGGCGCGTTGACTTCACTGGCCGACAAGTGCTGGAAGTCTGCTCTACGGGCGAGCGCGGGCCCGCTCGCAGCGCTGAATGCAACCGCGCCGGAGTCGGACCCATGAGACCAGCCACTGACATCCCCCGAGGGGCCTCGCGGCCCCTGCCGTGGCACCCCCCCCTTCTGGCCGCCGGCCTCGCCGTGCTCCTGGCGGCCTGCGGTAGCTCGGATCCCCGTGCCTCCCTGCTCGCCGAGGAGCTTGCCGACACGGGCATCCAGCAGCAGGAGGCGGTCACCTGGACGCTCGGCGCCAGCTACGACTCGACGAAGGCGAACATCAACTTCCGCGTCTACTCCTCGCGCGCCACCCGCATCGAGGTCTGGATCTACAAGACCCCGTACGGCGCCCAGGAGGCGGTGAAGTACGTGATGACCAAGGACACGGCCACGAACATCTGGTCGAAGACGGCCTCGGTCTCCACCCTCCAGAACACCTACGGCATCACCGGCACCGTCTACTACGGCTACCGCGCCTGGGGTCCGAACTGGCCGTACAACTCCAGCTGGACCAAGGGCTCGAGCCTGGGCTTCATCTCGGACGTCGACGCGAGCGGCAACCGCTTCAACCCCAACAAGCTGCTGGTGGATCCCTACGCGCTGGAGATCAGCCACGATCCGACGAACGCCAGCAACACGGACGGGACGTGGTTCGCCTCCGGCCCGCTCCACCGCAACAAGGACAGCGGCCCGTACGCGCCCAAGGGCATCGTGCTGGCAGGGGACACGCAGCTCATCGGCACCAAGCCCACGCGCTCGCTCAAGGATGAGGTCTTCTACGAGGTCCACGTCCGCGGCCTCACCAAGAGCGACGCGAGCATCACCTCCACCTACCGCGGCACCTACAAGGGCGCGGGCCTGAAGGCCGCGTCGCTGGCGGCGCTCGGGGTGACGGCGGTGGAGTTCCTCCCGGTGCAGGAGACGGACAACGACTCCATCGACAACGTGGCCAGCACCCCGGGGGACAACTACTGGGGCTACATGACGCTGAACTACTTCGCGCCGGATCGCCGCTACGCGTACGACAAGTCGGCGGGTGGCCCCACGCGCGAGTTCAAGGAGATGGTCAAGGCCTTCCACGACAACGGCATCAAGGTCTTCATCGACGTGGTCTACAACCACACGGGCGAGGGCGGGAACTGGATCGCCAACGACTCGAGCACCTACAACGTGCTCTCGTTCCGCGGCCTGGACAACCCCACGTACTACAGCCTCACGTCGGACATGCAGTTCAACTGGGACAACACGGGCGTGGGGGGCAACTACAACACCTTCAACCCGGTGGCGCAGAACCTGATCATCCACTCGCTGGCCTACTGGAAGGACACGCTGGGGGTGGACGGGTTCCGGTTCGATCTGGCCTCGGTGCTGGGCAACACGTGCCAGCACGGCTGCTTCAACTACGACAAGATGAACAGCGGCACGGCGCTCAACCGCATCATGACGGACCTGTCGCCGCGGCCTCCCGCGGGCGGTCCGGGCACGGACTTCGTCGCCGAGCCGTGGGCCATTGGCGGCAACTCGTACCAGGTGGGCAACTTCCCGGGCACGTGGGCGGAGTGGAACGGGGCGTTCCGCGACACGTTCCGCAAGGATCAGAACCAGATGGGCGTGGAGGTCGTCACGCCGGGCAACCTGGCCACGCGCTTCACGGGCTCGTCGGATCTGTACGGGGATGATGGGCGCAAGCCGTTCCACTCCATCAACTTCATGGTGGCCCACGACGGCTTCACCCTGAAGGACCTGTACTCGTACAACAGCAAGAACAACAACCAGCCGTGGCCCTACGGCCCCTCGGATGGCGGCGAGGACAGCAACCACAGCTGGGATCAGGGCGGCATCGCGGCGGACCAGCGCAAGGCGGCGCGCAACGGGTTCGCCTTCATGATGCTGAGCGCCGGCACGCCGATGATCACGGGCGGCGACGAGTTCCTCCGCACCCAGTACGGCAACAACAACGCGTACAACCTGGACTCGGACAAGAACTGGCTGAACTACACGCTGTCGGCGGACCAGACGAACTTCAAGACGTTCGCCCAGCGGCTGATCGCCTTCCGCAAGGCGCACCCGGCGCTGCGGCCCGCGAACTTCTACAGCACGGTGGACAACAACGGGAACGTGATGGAGCAGCACCGCTGGTTCAAGCCCGACGGCAACGTGCCGGACTCCACGTACTTCAACAGCGGCAGCAACCACGCGCTGGCCTTCCGCATCGACGGCACCGAGTTCGGGGACACGGCCAGCGCCCTCTACGTGGCCTACAACGGCTGGTCCGGCGCGGTGAACTTCGTGCTGCCGTGGCCCGGCAGCGGGAAGACCTGGTACCGGGTGACGGATACCTGCAGCTGGGCGGAGGGCGCCAGCCAGGTGGCCTCCCCCGGCAGCGAGGCGTTCGTTGGCGGCGAGTTCGCCAACTACAGCATCTGCGGCCGCGGGCTGATCCTGCTGATGGCCAAGTAGGGCAGGGTGACACGGCTCGGAGGTGGCGCGGCGCGGATGAGGCCGCCGCCTCCCGAGCCCCGGGGCCGGGCTCACCTGGGGGTGGGTCCGGCCCTCGTCATTTGCGGGCGGGAGCCTTCGCGAGAGGCAGGACATCCGCGCGGAAGTCCGGTATGGGCGGAGTGACGGCGCCCGGCGGCGCCGGAGGGCTCCTCCATGAACGACAGACTCTTGAAGGCGGCGCGTCGCCAGCCCACGGACACCACCCCGGTGTGGCTCATGCGTCAGGCCGGGCGCTACCTGCCCGAGTACCGTGCCATCCGCGGCAACATCGCGTTCCTGGATCTGTGCAAGCACCCGGATCTGGCGGCGGAGGTGACGGTGCAGCCCGTCACCCGGCTGGGAGTGGACGCGGCCATCATCTTCTCGGACATCCTCATCCCCGTGGAGGCGATGGGGATTGCGCTGGAGCTGGGGGACAAGGGGCCCCACTTCCCGAACCCGGTGCGCACGGCGGCGGACATCGAGAAGCTGGGAGTGCCGGACCCGGTGCAGGGCACGGGGTTCGTGGCCGAGGCCATCCGCCGCACGCGCAAGGCGCTGAATGACTCGGTGCCGGTGATTGGGTTCGCGGGCGCGCCGTTCACCCTGGCCGCGTACATGGTCGAGGGCGGCGGCTCGAAGAGCTACATCCTCATCAAGCGCCTGCTCTTCGAGCAGCCGAAGCTGGCGCACACGCTGTTCCAGAAGCTGACGGACACGCTCATCCCGTACCTGAAGATGCAGGTGGAGGCGGGGGCGAAGATCGTCCAGATCTTCGACTCGTGGGGCGGGGAGCTGGGCCCCTACGACTTCGAGCGCTTCAGCCTGCCGTACCTGACGCGCATGGTGAAGGAGCTGCAGGCCACGGGCGTGCCGGTGATCCTGTTCGGCACGGGCATGTCCACGCACCTGTCGCTGCTCAAGCGCACGGGCGCGGACGTGATTGGCCAGGACTGGCGGATCGAGCTGGACCAGGCGCGGAAGGTGCTGGGCTCCGACGTGGCGGTGCAGGGCAACCTGGATCCACTCCACCTCTTCCTGCCGCGCGAGGAGCTGGAGGGCCGCGTGGTGGACATCCTGAACCGTGCCGGGCCGGTGGGGCACATCTTCAACCTCGGCCACGGCATCCTCCCGCCCACGGATCCGGAGGCGGCGAAGTTCCTGGTGGATGCCGTGCACCGCCACGGCATCGCGCTCCGTCAGGGCTCCGCGCCTCAGCGCTAGCGGCACCCGACGCCCCTCGTTTCCCCCGATGTGTCAGACCTTGGACGTAGGAATACCCGCGAGCCGGTAGTGGGGCTCGTGGGGAGGGTGGCGTGTCGGCAGAGGTGACGGGGAAGGAAGCGGAGTACCGGCAGCGGATATCCCGGCTCGATATCGGTGACCTTCGCAGGATGTGGGAGGTCCTGTGTTCGAGGGACAACCTCCCAGGTTGGCCTCCAGGCAGGGCTTTGGAGTACCTTGTCCTGAGAGCGTTCCAGCTGGAGGGTGCCGAGGTGACGTGGCCGTACGAGGTTCGCCGCAACGGCGTGTTGCTGGAGCAAGTGGACGGCGCCGTCTACTGCGATGGCCTCACCTGCCTCATCGAGACCAAGGCTCACTCCGAGCCCATCGACTTCCTGGCCATCTCCCGGATGAAGACCAGGCTGCTGCGGCGACCGCGCACGGTCATCGGAGCTGTATTCGGGATCGGCGAGTTTTCACGGGCGGCCATTCTGCTCACGGAGAACCTTCCTCCGCCGGACGTCCTGCTCTGGCGAGGCAGGGAACTTGCGTGGGCGCTCCAGCGCCAGGCCATGCGTGAGGGTCTGAACAGGAAGATGCGGCACGCGATTGAGGAGGGCTTTGCCGACTTTGACCTGATCGAGGAAAGGTTCCTGTGAGGAAATACATCGTGATGGATGGGCTCGTAGAGCAGGCGATGATGAAGCGGCTCGTGCAGAACCACCCTGTTTTGCGGCGCCGCGACATCCGGGTGGGCGATAGCGAGGGAGGCTCTTCCTCTGTGGCGCGTACCCTCCTCGCTGTGAGTCACTGCCCGGTGGCCGTCATCCTGGATACGAAGACGATCGACAGAGATGCCATCGCGGAGCAGCGTGGCTTCACGGAGTGGCACCTGGGAACGGGGGGGCTCCGGGAGGAGTGGGAGATCATCCAGGTGGTTCCCCAGGTCGTGGCGCTGCTCTTCCAGGGCGAGGACATCCTGCGCTCGCTGCTGCCCACGCCCCTCTCCTTCGAGCAGCGCATCGTCGCGCGCTACGAGCCCAAGCGGATCCTCTCGGAGGTGTTCACCCAGGCCGGGAAGCCCTTCCCTCAGGCGCTCATCCGGCGGATCTCCCGGGCGAACCTCAGCCCCTTGTGGAAACTCGAGGTCCTCCAGCCCCTGGAGCGCTTCCTGCTCGGTGGCTCGCAGCCCCAGCACCCGGGCAATCCGGCGTGAAGTCCACCGGTTGACTTCCGAATCAATTCCCGGTTGACGCGGTGCATCAGGGGCCATTAGAAGCGCCTCACTCGCTGTCAGGAGGTGAGGCACATGGCACAGAGCAACGGTCACCGACGGGTGGCCATCGTCCGCGGGCTGCGGACCCCCTTCGTCAAGGCGGGCAGCGTCTTTGGAAAGCTCACCGCGCTGGACCTGGGCAGGCTCGTCGTCCAGGAACTCGTGCAGCGCGCCGAGCTCGATCCGAACGAGATCAACCAGCTGGTCTTCGGGCAGGTCATCCCCACGCTGACGGCCCCCTCCATCGCTCGGGAGGTGGTGCTCGCCGCCGGCCTGCCGCGCAAGATCGAGGCCTTCACCGTGGCGCGCGCCTGTGCCACCTCCATCCAGGCCATGACGACGGCGGCCAACGCCATCGCGGTGGGTGAGGCGGACATCATCATCGCGGGCGGCACCGAGTCCATGTCGGACGCCCCCATCTTCACCAGCCGCCCCCTGGCGCACGCCCTGGTGGCCGCCTCCAAGGCCCGGAGCCTTCCGGAGAAGCTGCGGCCCTTCCAGAAGCTCAAGGCGAAGGACCTGCTGCCGGTGCCCCCAGCCATCGCCGAGTACTCCACCGGCCAGAGCATGGGCGAGAGCGCCGAGAAGATGGCCAAGGAGAACGGCATCTCCCGCGAGGAGCAGGATCGCATCGCCGTGGCCTCGCACCACAACGCCGCGCGCGCCTGGAAGGAGGGCCGCTTCGACGGCGAGGTGATGCACGTCGTCGTCCCGCCCCAGTACGAGGAGGTGGCGGCCAAGGACAACATCATCCGCGAGGACACCAGCCTGGAGGCGCTCGGCCAGCTCCGGCCGGTGTTCGACCGCAAGTACGGCACCATCACCGCCGGCAACGCGTCGCCGCTCACGGATGGCGCCGCGGCCCTGCTGCTGATGAGCGAGGAGAAGGCGAAGGCGCTCGGGTACGAGCCGCTCGGCTTCCTGCGCGCCCACGCCTACGCCGCGACGGACCCGGCGGACCAGCTCCTGCAGGGGCCGGCCTACGCGGCGCCCATCGCGCTCCAGCGCGCGGGCATGAAGCTGGCGGACATCGACCTGGTGGAGATGCACGAGGCGTTCGCCGCCCAGGTGGCCAGCAACCTCCAGGCGCTCGCCTCGCCCGCCTTCGCGAAGAAGGCCGGCTGGAGCGCCCCGGTGGGCGAGGTGGATCGCGAGCGGCTCAACGTGAACGGTGGCTCCATCTCCCTGGGCCACCCGTTCGGGGCCACGGGCGCGCGCATCGTCACCCAGGCCCTCAACGAGCTGAAGCGTCGGAACAAGAACACGGTGCTGTGCACCGTCTGCGCCGCTGGTGGCCTGGGCGCCGCCGTGGTCCTGGAGCGTGCGTAATGGCCATCAAACTGGAAGAGCTCGAGGCACAGCAGGGCTTCACCTACAAGGTCGAGGACGGCGTGGCCGTCATCACCATCGACCAGCAGGGCGAGCCGGTGAACACGCTCTCGCCCGAGGCGGGCGCGGCGTTCGAGACGCTGCTCGGGCACGCGGAGAAGGATCCGTCGGTGAAGGCCGTGGTCTTCACCTCCGGCAAGAAGGACAACTTCGTGGCCGGGGCGAAGATCGACTTCCTGCAGACGATCCAGACGGCGGCCGAGGCCGCCGAGGTCTCCCGCAAGGGCCAGGAGGGCTTTGACAGGCTGGACGCGTTCCCCAAGCCGGTGGTTGCGGCCATCCATGGCGCGTGCCTCGGCGGCGGCCTGGAGTGGGCGCTGGCGTGTGACTACCGCATCGCCACGGACAGCCCGAAGACGCAGCTCGGCCTGCCCGAGGTGCAGCTCGGCCTCCTGCCGGGTGCGGGCGGCACCCAGCGGCTCCCGGCGCTCATCGGCATCCAGGCGGCCCTGGATCTGATCCTCGCCGGGAAGACAGTGAAGCCCTCCAAGGCGAAGCGGCTCGGCCTGGTGGACGAGGTGGTGCCGACGCCCATCCTCCGCTCGGTGGCCCTCCAGCGCGCGCGGGAGCTGTCGGCCGGGGTACTGAAGGTGGAGCGCCCGCACGGCCAGCGCCTCAAGGCCGTGGCCGCGCGCTCGAAGAAGGGGCTCGCGAGCATGCTCCAGAGCCTGACCGACAAGGACCTGTGGGCCGAGGTGGCGCTCGAGGCCAACCCGCTGGGCCGGAAGCTCCTCTTTGATCAGGCGCGCAAGCAGCTCCTGAAGAAGACGCGCGGCAAGTACCCCGCGCCGGAGAAGGCGCTGGAGGCCATTCGAGTGGGGGCCGAGTCCGGCCGCAAGGCGGGCCTGGAGGCCGAGGCGCGCCTCTTCGGCGAGCTGGTGGTGTCGGACGTCTCCAAGCGGCTGGTGGAGATCTTCTTCGCCACCACGGCGCTCAAGAAGGAGAACGGCACCTCGGACGCCAGCGTGAAGGCGCGCGAGGTGAAGAAGATCGGCGTGCTCGGTGGCGGGCTCATGGGTGGCGGCATCGCCTACGTGTCCGCGGCGCTCCAGGGCGTGCCCGTGCGAGTGAAGGACAAGGACGACGCGGGCGTGGGGCGCGCGCTCAAGCAGGTGCAGAGCGTCATGGATGAGCGGGTGAAGCGGCGCTCCTTGACGTGGCGCGAGGCGGCGGCGAAGCAGGCGCTGATCACCGCGGGCACGGACTACAGCGGCTTCAAGAACGTGGACCTCGTCATCGAGGCCGTGTTCGAGGATCTGAAGCTCAAGCACCGCGTCATCGCCGAGACGGAGGCCGTTACCCGCGAGGACTGCATCTTCGCGTCCAACACCTCCAGCCTGCCCATCACCGAGCTGGCCCAGGGCAGCAAGCGGCCGCAGCAGGTGATCGGGATGCACTACTTCAGCCCGGTGCACAAGATGCCGCTGCTGGAGATCATCACCCACAAGGGCACGGCGGACTGGGTGACGGCCACCTGCGTGGAGGTGGGCCGCAAGCAGGGCAAGACGGTCATCGTCGTGAACGACGGGGTGGGCTTCTACACCTCGCGCATCCTCTCCCCGTACATGAACGAGGCGGCGTACCTGCTCGCCGAGGGCGCGGACATCGCGGAGCTGGACCGGGCGCTGGTCGAGTTCGGCTTCCCGGTGGGGCCTATTACGTTGCTCGACGAGGTGGGCATCGACGTCGCGCACAAGGTGGGGCCCATCATGGAGGCGGCGTTCGGCAAGCGGCTGGCGGCGCCGAAGACGCTCGAGAAGATCATCCAGGACGGGCGCCTGGGCCGGAAGAACCAGAAGGGCTTCTACACGTACACCGGGAAGAAGAAGGAGGTGGACACCTCCATCTATGCGCTGCTGCCGGGCGGGCCGGAGCGCAAGCGCTTCGACCGGACGGAGATGGCCGAGCGGTGCGCCCTGCAGATGGTGAACGAGGCGATCCGCTGCCTGGGCGAGGGCATCCTGCGCAGCCCGCGGGATGGGGACGTGGGCGCCATCTTCGGCCTCGGCTTCCCGCCGTTCCTCGGAGGGCCGTTCCGGTACGCGGACAGCCTCACGCCGGTGGTGCTGCTCAAGCGGCTGGAGCACTACCAGGACAAGTACGGCGAGCGCTTCACGCCCGCGCCGTTCCTGGTGGACGTGGTGAACGCGGGCAAGAGCTTCCACTCGCGCTGAGGCCTGACGCACCGCGTGACGATCCCCGAGTCCAGCGCGCCTGGCTCGGGGCTGCACGAAGCTGCTTGACCCGGGCGGGAGGCTGGACGATGCCACGCCCGCATGGCTCGCTCCGCTCCTCGCACCGTCGCGCTCGTCGTCCTGCTGGCCACCATTGTCTGTGGCGCGGCGGCCAGCGCGGGCGCGTGGCGGCTCCACCACAAGCAGCCCGACGCTCCGGCGCTGCACCTGGACGACTACTTCTCCATGGGGTGGGTGGCCTGGGATTCGGGCTGGTACAAGAGCATCGCCGAGCAGGGCTACACCTATACGCCCGGCAAGCAGAGCCCGGTGGCGTTCTTCCCGCTCTATCCGCTGGCCATCCGGGCCCTCATGGAGCTGGGCGCCTCGGTCTACGCCGCGGGGATCCTCGTCACCCTGCTCTGTGGGCCGCTGGCGATGGTGCTCTTCACGCTCTGGGCCCGCACCCGGACGGATGAGGCCACCGCGCTCCAGGCGGGGCTGCTGATCGCCCTGTATCCCTTCACCTTCTATTTCTACGGCGCCATGTACTCGGACGCGCTCTTCGTCCTGCTGGTGGTGAGCGCCTTCCTCCTGCTGGAGAAGGGGCACCTGGTCCCCGCGGTGCTGGTGGCGGCGATCTCCACGGCGGCGCGGCCGGTGGCTCCCGCGGTGGTGCTCGGGCTGCTGGTGCGCCGGCTGGAGTGGAAGCGCGAGCGGGGAGAGCGCTGGAGCCCCTGGGACTTCCTGCCGGTGCTCTCCGCGCTCGGCTTCGTGGCCTATATCCTCTTCCTCAAGCACTCCTTCGGTGCGCCGTTCGCCTTCGTGGAGACGCAGGGCTCTCCCGGGTGGGAGCAGGCGCCCGGCCCGAGCACGTGGCTCAAGCTGTACTGGTTCCGCGTCGTCTTCGCCTCCTGGGTGGGGTGGGACGTCAAGCTCCGGCTCATCACCCACGCGGTGCTCACCCTGACGGGGCTCGCCCTGGTGGTGCCGACGATCCGGCGGCTGGGGTGGGGCTACGCCGTCTTCACCCTGGCCGTGGTGGGGATGCCGGCGCTGTCCACCAAGGACTTCATGGGCATGGCCCGCTACCTCATCTCCGCCTTCCCGCTGTTCCTCACCCTGGCGCTGCTGCTGCGAGAGCGCCCGCTGCTGCGGCGCGGGCTCATGGCCGTGAGCGCGGTAGGGCTCGTCTTCCTCTCCTGGGGCTTTGGCCGGGAGCTGTACCTCTCATGAGCGTGCTGACGCAGAGGACCCTGAGCCTGTTCTCGGCGCTGCCGCCGGCCGAGCGCTTCCACGTGCGCGCCCGGGCCTCCTCCGCGCCCCTGGAGGCTGTCTCCTGGCGCGTGCCCCAAGGTGCCACTGTCGCCGACGTGGGGTGTGGCCACGGGCTGCTCACCGCGATGATGGCCCTGGAGGACGGGAGCCGCACTGTGCACGGCGTGGATCCGGATCCGCGCAAGGTGAAGTGGGCCGCGGAGGCGGCCGGTGGGCTCCCCAACGTCCACTTCGAGGTGGGCACCGTGGAGAGCCTCGTGGCGCAGCGCCCCGGTGGCTTCGACGCCGCGGTGGTCTGCGACGTCCTCTACCTGCTGCCCCGGGAGCAGTGGCCCGCGTTCCTCCGCCAGGTGCGCGGCCTGCTGAAGCCCGGCGGGCGGTTCCTCCTGAAGGAGGCGGAGGGGGACGGCTCCTGGAAGCACTACAAGTGCCTCGCGCAGGAGTGGGTAATGGTGACGCTGCTCGGCCGCACGAAGGCGGGCGGCGGGCTGGTGCTCGAGCCCCGCGCCACCGTGGAGGCCCTGCTGCACGACGCGGGCTTCCGGATGCGCGAGGTGGTGGAGCTGGATCAGGGCTACACCACGCCGCACATCCTCTATGTGACGGAGGCCGCGGAGCAGGCCGATCAGTCGAGGAAGTAGTCCGGCAGGGGCTCCACGCCCTTCTCCATGGCGTACTGCTCGAAGTCGGTGACGCCGCGCGAGCGCAGCAGGTCCTCGTCGATGAAGAAGTTGCCGGTGCAGGCGCGGCTGTCGCTGGTGAGGATGGCGTGGGCCGCGTCGGCGATGATCTCCGGCTTGCGGCTCTGGCGCATCATGTCCTCGCCGCCGACCATGTTGATGGCCGCGGTGGCGATCGTCGTCCGGGGCCAGAGCGCGTTCACGGCGACGCCCTCGTCCTTGAACTCGGCGGCCATGCCGAGCACGCACATGCTCATCCCATACTTCGCCATGGTGTAGGCCACGTGGTTCTGGAACCACTTGGGCGACAGGTTGAGCGGGGGCGAGAGGTTGAGGATGTGGGGGTTCTTCGCCTTCAGCAGGTAGGGGAGGCAGGCCTGCGAGGTGGCGAACGTGCCGCGCGTGTTGATGGAGTGCATCAAGTCATAGCGCTTCATCGGCGTCTCGAGCGTGCCCGTGAGGCTGATGGCGCTGGCGTTGTTCACGCAGATGTCGATGCCGCCGAACGTCTCCACCGTCTTGGCGACCGCCTGGGCGATCTGCTCCTCGGAGCGGATGTCCACCATGAGGGGCAGGGCCTTGCCGCCCGCGGCTTCGATCTCCTGGGCGGCGGAGTAGATGGTGCCGGGGAGCTTGGGGTGGGGCTCGGCCGTCTTCGCCGCGATGACGATCCGCGCTCCATCGCGCGCGGCCCGCAGGGCAATGGCCTTGCCGATGCCGCGGCTGGCGCCGGTGATGAACAGGACTTTTCCTTCGAGGCTGGGCATGGTCACTCCTTCATGTCTCGCGCACGAGCTTACCGAAGGGCGCGAGCGCGAGCATCGCGAGCTTCACGTGTTGGATGGCGAAAGGGATGCCGATGATCGTCACTGCCAGCCCCACGGCCAGCGCGATGTGGCTCAGGAAGATCCAGAGGCCGGCGACGATGATCCAGAAGACGTTCAGCAGGCAGCCGATGGCGCTGGCTCCTGGCGCATCCCGGATGTCCTTGCCGAACGGCAGCAGCGCCAGCCCGGCGATCTTGAAGCACTGCACCCCGAATGGAATGCCGATGACGGTGAGGCAGAGCAGGATCCCGCCGATCACGTACTCGAGGAAGATGACGATCCCGCCTCCGAGCACGATCCACAGGATGTTCAGGAGCAAGCGCATGGCGTAGCTCTAGCAGGAAGAGGGGCCCTCGTCAGGAGAAGACGGAGCCCCTGTCGAGCCAGCGCCAACTCAGCGTCCGGCGGCGGGCAGCCCGAGCGCCTTGTGGAGCTCGCGCAGCTTCGCCTGGATGGCGCGCGCGTTGGCGGGCCCCATGCGCAGCAGGTGCTTCTGGGCGGCGCTGAGCTGCTCCAGCTCCGGGGCCGCATAGGCGTAGTTGACGCCCGGCGTGTCCACCACCTCGAGGTCGCCCTCGGGCACGGGCGTGTCGAGCATCCGCTGGATGGCGCGCGAGAGCGTCGAGTCGAAGCGCTGGCCCGGTGGGCCGATCTCCTTGAAGGCCTGATCGATGAGCGGCTTCAACATCTTGTACGCCTGCGTGGTGGCCTGCGTGTCCAGCGAGCCGAGGACGCGCGCCACGGTGTCGTAGCGGGCGAAGCTCTCGGGGGCGATGAAGGTATGGCCGCTGCGCTCGACGACCTGGAAGGCCCCCTGAGGCGCCAGGAACGCCAGCACGGCGCGAGGGCTCTCCCCCTCGGCGATGTTGAAGCTGGCCGCGGTGAAGCGCCGGATGAGCCCCTCGTTGGCGATCCACTTCTGGAACTCGGGATCAGAGGACATCGCGCCCAGCAGCTCGCGCGTGCGGGGATCGCTCTGATCGAGGGCCGGGAGCGGCGGGCCCTGGGGCTGCGGCTCCTCGGGCGGCTGGGCGGGCGTGGTGGGCGCCGAGGTGGTGGGCGGGGGCTGCGTGAGGGCAAGCTCCTCGGTGCTGGCGCGCAGGACGTACCAGGTGATGCCCAGGGCTATCACCACAAAGGCGACGAGGCCGGCCGCCAGCAGCTTGCGCGAGGAGGCGGAAGGCGGCGGCGGCGGCGCGGAAGGCGATGGGGCGCTCATGCTCTCTCCCGGCAGTGGGCGAATGGAACGGCTCCTCGCCGGTTTGGCAGCCTCCTCGGCGCCCTGTCAAACGAGGACCTCGAGGGACGCGCGCTACTGGACGCTGGGCCGCTCAGCCCGAGGCGCGGAGGCTGCCGTAGGTGGCCAGGACGACTCCCCGCTCCTGGAGCCTCGCCTTCACCCGGGGGCTCGTGAGCGCGTCCAGCTCCGCCTGCCAGCCGTAGGTCCACGCCGGATCCTCCGGGACGTGCGGAGTGCCCTCGCCGGGGTGGCAGCCCACCTCGAAGTCCCCCTCGGGCAGCGAGTCCACCAGCGCCAGCAAGGTGGGCTCGTCGAGCCGGCCCGCCTCGAAGATGCCCCCCGCGCTCACCCGCCTCACCCCGGGAGGAGGGCGAGGCGCCGTGCGGGCCAGCGCGGTGAGGATCAGCGTCTTGATCGCCGGGCCCGGAGCGCGGCGCCATGAAGCGCGCGGGAGCCGATCCGGCCAGCGCACGGGCAGCCCCTCTCGCCGCGCGAGCGCCTCCACCAGCGGGCGGATGCCGGGCAGCAGGTGGAGGTGCTGGTGCGCGTCCAGGTGGTCCACCTCCGCGCCCAGCTCGCGGGCCCGGGCCAGCTGCGCCTCCAGCTCCCGCGCCACCTCCGCGCGTCGCACCCGGCCGGTGAGCCATGCGCGCGCGAAGTCCGCCCAGCTCGCTCGGAGTCTCCCGTCGGGCGCCACCGTGGGCACCTCGGCTGCCGGGGCCGCGCAGGGCAGCCGCGTGGACAGGGCCAGGTGCACGCCGAGCGCCAGCCCCTCAGCCTTGGCCTGGGAGACGGCCTCGGGCGCGCTGGGGCCTGTCACCAGCAGGGTGGCGCTGGTGACAATGCCCTCGCGGTGCGCCCGGAGGATGCCGGTGTCCAGCGAGGGGTGCAGGCCGAGATCGTCGGCGTTGACAATGAGGCGCGTGCCGCCGAGTCCCACGGCCGAGCCCGCCTACCCGTGCGAGCGGCGCCGGGCCGAGGCGGGGTGGAGCGGCGCCACCGAGGGAGGCAGCCGCACCGGCTTCAGCGGAGCCTCCGGCGAGCGCGTCTCCGGGTAGAGCTTGGCCAGCTCGCGCACCATCTTCATGATGACCGAGGGGGAGGCCAGCGTGGACACGCCGCGGGTGCGCGGGAAGTAGTCCACGCCCATCTGGAAGACGCGGAAGCCCTTGCGCATGGCCTTCACCACCAGCTCCGCGTCGATGAAGGAGCCCAGGCTCTTCAGCTCGATGGCCTCCAGCACCCGCCGGTGCATGACCTTGAAGCTGAAGTTCACGTCCTTGATGTTGATGTCGAACAGCGACCGGATCAGCAGGTTGTAGACGAACGAGTAGAGGATGCGCTTGGGGCCCTCGCTCGTGCGGTCGAACCGGAAGGCGCAGATCATGTCCGCCTCCAGGTAGTCCATCAGATGCAGCGCCCGCTCCAACTCCCGCAAGTCCCACGGCAGATCAATGTCCGAGTAGACGACGATGTCCTTGGTGGACGCCGACAGGCCCGTGCGCATCGCCCCGCCCAGCTTCAGGTTCACCGGGTGGGTGATGACGCGCAGCTGGGGGATCCGCGCCGCCATCTCCTCGCAGATCTCCTGCGTGCGGTCGGTGGACGCGTCATTGACGACGATGATCTCGAAGTCATCCGTGAGCCGGGGGAGGACGTCCAGGGCGCGCGTGACGGCACGCTCGACGTAGTCCTCCTCGTTCCAGGCGGGGAGGAAGAGGCTGATGCTCGGGTAGTTGGCCACGGAGGATCCTCGCGACGAGGTGACGGGGGCTGGCTAGCAGAGGGGGTAGCCCAACGCAATCGCCGGGGTCGCTCCCCAGGGAAGGCCCATGGTACCTTGAGGCACCGACCTTCGACGGGGAGACTGTGGGAGAGAAGCCGTTCTCGCTGCTGCTGGTGGATGACTCCCGGTCGACCGCTGAGAGGCTGGCTCGATCGCTCGGCTCCCCGGCGTACGCCCCACGCGTGGTGCCCCCCGGCCCTGAGGTGCCCCGGCTCGCCCTGGACGTGGATCTCGTCCTGCTGTGCCTCGAGCCCTCGGGGGCTCCCTCTCTGGACGAGGACCTGACGCTGCTGCGGCGGCTGATGGACGTGGAGGGGCCGGGCCGGGGAGGGCCCGTGGTCGTGGTGGCTCCGGCGGACGCCTTGGCGCTCCGCGTCGCGGCGCTCCGGCTGGGCGTGGAGGTGGTGGCCGAGCCCTGGGACGATGAGGAGCTGCGCGCCCGCCTGCAGCGCGCCTTCTCCGCGCACGAGGTCCTCGTCACGCTGGCCTCTCAGGTGGGCGAGCTGCAGAAGCTCTCCGTCCTGGATGGGCTGACCCTGCTCCACAACCACCGCTACTTCCAGGAGCGGCTGCGCGAGGAGTTCCGGGTGGCCCAGCGCTACGACGACGCGCTCTCCCTCATCCTGGTGGACCTGGACCACTTCAAGGCCTTCAACCACAAGTACGGCCACCCCGAGGGGGATGACGCGCTGCGCAAGGTCGCCCGGGTGCTCCAGCAGAGTGTGCGGGAGACGGATCTCGTCTCCCGCTACGGAGGCGAGGAGTTCGCTGTGCTCCTGCCGCGCACCCCCCTGACGGGCGCCATCACCGTGGCCGAGCGCATCTGGAAGGAGCTGGGTGCGCTGCGACTGGGTCCGGACCGCACCCTCCAGGTGACGGCCTCCCTGGGGCTCTCCGGCTTCCCCCACCGCTCCGTGCTCTCCTCCGACCAGCTGCTGCTCACGGCGGATGAGGCGCTCTACCAAGCCAAGCGTGAGGGCCGGAACCGCATCTGCCTGCACTCGCCGATGCCTTTCCTGTCCACCTCCCAGCGGGGGTAGGGCCCGCGCGGTTTCTGAGAATTGACCCGGGTCATCTCCTCGTGACCCGGGTCAATCTTGACCCTTTGTCACCTCGCGGGTATAGAATGACCCAGCCCGTTATTCCTTACGAATCTGAAAAGTCTGAAGAATCAACAGGTTGGCGTACTGGTTTCCCCTCGGTACGGTGGCAACCGCATTGCAAATGTTTGACGGGGAAAGATAGGTGAGGGCTGCGAGTGGGACTTGCGCATACACAGGAGGCGACGGGTTCCCGCGGGCGACTGCTCTTGGTCGACGACGAGGAGAACATCCTCAAGTCCATCCGGCGCGTGTTGCGCCGGGGCGATTGGGACATCGAGACCGCCACGGATGCCGAGGAGGGCCTGCGCCGGCTGGAGCAGTTCGCGCCGCAGGTGGTGATCTCGGACTTCCGGATGCCCGGGATGAACGGCGTGGACTTCCTCACGCGGGTGAAGGAGCAGGTGCCGCTGGCCCAGCGCATCATGCTCACCGGGCAGGCGGATCAGATGGCCATCGAGGAGGCCATCAACCGCTCGGAGATCTTCCGCTTCATCTCCAAGCCGTGGAACGACAGCCACCTGGTGCTCACCGTCAAGAGCGCCTTCGAGCAGTACGCGCTGGTGGCCGAGAACCAGCGGCTGATGCGGGTGACGCAGGAGCAGAACGCGGAGCTCAAGCGGCTCAACGTGGACCTGGAAGCGCGCGTGGAGTCGCGCACGCTGATGCTCAGCCAGGCCAAGCGGGACTGGGAGCAGACGTTCGACTGCATCGAGAACCCGCTGGCGGTGATGCAGCCGGACTACATGGTGCGGCGGGCGAACCTGGCCTACCTGAAGGTTGCCGCGACAGGCGAGGGGGCCAACGCCTCGGCGGCCACCTGCTACCAGTACCTGTTCGGGCGCGACACGCCCTGCGAGGGCTGCCCGCTGCCCGCGGCGGTGGAGACGGGCAAGAGCGCGCGCGGGGAGATTACGCAGAAGGGGCGCACCTACGTGGTGGCCGCCTACCCCATGCCGGGGGACAAGCGCGTGGTGCTCACCTACCGGGACGTCACCGAGGAGCATGCGCTCACCAAGCGGCTCATCGAGACGGAGAAGATGGCGGCGGTGGGACAGCTGGCCGGCGGGGTGGCGCACGAGATCAACAATCCGCTGGGCGGCATCCTCGCCTTCGCGCAGCTGATGAAGCGCGACTCCGGGCGGACGGAGGCGGACAAGGAGTCGCTCGATCTCATCGAAGAGAGCGCGCTGCGGTGCAAGCGCATCGTCGAGAGCCTGTTGAAGTTCAGCCGTCACAGCAAGCCGGATGATCGGCGCAACTTCGACTTGTCGAAGTGTGTGGAGGACGCGACGGTGCTGTTCAAGGCGCAGCTGAAGGCCAACCCCAAGGTGAAGCTGGAGATGAACCTCTCCCGCGAGCTGCCCAAGCTGTTCGGGGATCCGGCCCAGCTGTCGCAGGTGGTGCTGAACCTGCTGCAGAACGGGCTGTACGCGCTGCCAGAGGCCGAGGGCGAGCTGCGGGTGGACACGGGGCGTGAGGGTGACCGGTGCTTCTTTGCTGTCTCCGACTCGGGGACGGGCATCGAGGAGAAGCACCTGCCGCGCATCTTCGAGCCCTCCTTCACCACCAAGCCGCCGGGCGAGGGAACAGGGCTTGGCCTGTCCATCGCGTACCGGATCGTCCAGGACCACGGCGGCGTCTTCCAGGTCGACACGAAGGTCGGCCAGGGCTCCCGCTTCACCGTCTATCTCCCCATTCCCCTGCAGCTCGAGAGGTTGCCGTGAACCAGCCCAAGCGCGCCAAGATCCTCGTGGTGGACGATGACACCGTCGTCCTGAAGGCCGTCACCCAGATCCTCCAGCGCGAGGGCTACCCCGTGGTCGGCATCGACGACGCGGTGGAGGGCCTCACGGCGGCGAAGGATCCCTCCATCGACGTGGCGGTGCTGGACATCAACATGCCCCACCTGTCCGGCATGGATCTGCTCAAGGCCATCAAGGCCGAGCGGCCGGACGTGGAGGTCATCATGATGACGGCCTACGCCACGGTGGAGACGGCCGTCGAGGCGGTGAAGGCCGGGGCGTATGACTACCTGACCAAGCCGTTCGAGAACATCGACGACCTGAGCCTCACGGTGGGCAAGGCGGCCGAGCGCAAGGCGCTCAAGGATCGCACCCGCGCGCTGGAGGAGGCGCTCACGGTCCGCAGCCAGTTCGAGGATCTGATCGGCCAGTCCTCGCAGATGCGGGCGGTGTTCAAGCTGGTGGAGACGGTGAGCCACTCCACGGCCACGGTGCTCATCCAGGGCGAGAGCGGCACGGGCAAGGAGCTGGTGGCGCGGGCCATCCACTACCGCAGCGCGCGCAAGGACAAGCCCTTCGTGGCGGTGAACTGCTCGGCGCTGACGGAGACGCTGCTGGAGAGCGAGCTGTTCGGCCACATGAAGGGGGCGTTCACGGGCGCCACCAACAACAAGAAGGGCCTCTTCGAGGCGGCCGACGGCGGCACCATCTTCCTGGACGAGATCGGCGACGTGCCCCCGGCCACCCAGGTCCGCCTTCTGCGCGTGCTGCAGGAGGGCGAGGTGAAGCGGGTCGGCGCCAACGAGCCGGTGAAGGTGGACGTGCGAGTTATCGCGGCCACCCACGTGGACCTGAACCGGGCCAAATCCGAGGGCAAGTTCCGCGAGGACCTGTTCTATCGCCTCAACGTCATCACCATTGAGCTGCCGCCGCTGAGAGACAGGCCAGAGGACGTGCCGATGCTGGCGCACCACTTCCTGAAGATGTACTCGGCGAAGCTGACCAAGAAGGTGACGGGGTTCACGCCGCGGGCCATGGAGGCGCTCACGGTGAACCGGTGGACGGGCAACGTGCGCGAGCTGGAGAACGTCATCGAGCGCGCGGTGGTGCTCACCTCCAACGACGTGCTGGACGTGGAGGACCTGCCGCCGGGCTTCCAGGAGTCTCCGCAGGCGGGCTCGCCGGTGGAGGTGTTCAGCCTGGCGCACCTGCCGTACGCGCAGGCCAAGCGGCTGGCGATGCGGGCCTTCGAGCGGCGCTACCTCACGGCGCTGCTGGAGAAGAACAACAACAACGTCTCCAGCGCCGCGCGCGCCGCCGGGGTGGATCGCTCCAACTTCCGCCGCCTGCTCAAGCAGTACGAGGTGGCCGGCCGCACCATGAAGCAGCGCAAGAACGGCAGCGACAGCGACTCTCCATTAGAGGTCGCGTAGCGCCGCTCAGCCATCCTCGCCGGGCTCGCGGTCCGTGGCCGCGACCTGGCGCTGGAAGGCCTCGTAGCGCTCGGCCAGCTCCTTCTCCAGCCCGTTGTGGCTGGGCTTGTAGAAGCGCCGGGCCTTGAGCGCCTCGGGCAGGTAGTCCTCGGGCACGTAGTTGCCCTCGAAGTTGTGGGGGTACTTGTAGCCGCCCCCGTAGCCCAGGTTCTTCATCAGCTTCGTGGGCGCGTTGCGCAGGTGCATCGGCACCGGCAGCGCGCCCTCCTGCGTCACGGCCGCCCGCGCCGCCCCGTACGAGGTGATGACGGCGTTCGACTTGGGCGCCAGCGCCAGGTACGTCACCGCCTGGGTGAGCGGCAGCGCCCCCTCCGGCATGCCCATGAGCTGGAAGGCCTGCATCGCGTCTACCGCCACCCCGAGCGCCCGCGGATCCGCGTTGCCGATGTCCTCCGAGGCGAAGATGATCATGCGGCGGAAGACGAAGATGGGGTCCTCGCCGGCCTCCAGCATCCGCGTCATCCAGTAGAGCGCCGCGTCCACGTCCGAGCCGCGCATGGATTTGATGAAGGCGCTGACGACGTTGTAGTGCTCCTCGCCGGCCTTGTCGTAGAGGAGCATCTTCTGCTGGAGCGCCTCCTCCGCGGCCTTCTTGTCCACCCGCGAGCCCCCATACGCGGCCGCCACCTCCAGCGCGGTGAGGGCCCGGCGCGCGTCCCCGCCCGCGGCGTCGGCGATGAACTGGAGCGCCTCCTCGTCCACCTGCACCTTGCCCGCCAGGCCCTTGGGAGAGGCCAGGGCGTTGCGCATCACGGTGACGAGCTCCTCCTGCTCCAGCCCGCGCAGGGTGACGACGCGGCAGCGGGACAGGAGCGCCGCGTTCACCTCGAAGGAGGGGTTCTCCGTGGTGGCGCCGATCAGCGTCACCGTGCCCTTCTCCACGTGGGGCAGCAGCGCGTCCTGCTGCCCCTTGTTGAAGCGGTGGATCTCGTCAATGAAGAGCAGCGTGCGCTGGCGGTTCATCTTCCACCGGTCCTGCGCGCGGGCCACCGTCTCGCGGATGTCCTTCACCCCGGAGAGCACCGCCGACAGGGACTCGAAGGCGGCGCCGGTGGAGTGGGCGATGACGCGCGCCAGCGTCGTTTTTCCGGTGCCCGGGGGGCCCCAGAGCAGGAGCGAGGGCACGTGGTCCTGCTGGATGGCCCGGCGGAGGAAGCGGCCCTCGCCCGTCAGGTGCTCCTGCCCGACGAACTCCGCCAGGGTGGTGGGGCGCATGCGCTCGGCCAGGGGGGCCTGCTCGGCCTGGTCCTTCTGGCCGGCATGTTCAAAGAGGTCCATATGCTGGGAACCTATCGCTTGGAGTCATTTCCTCCAGCGCGTCTTGCCTGCCTGGACTAAAACCATCCGCCAGAGTGCAGACCCTGGCCATCGTCGCGAAGAGGGACAAGCAGGAAGCCGTAGCGCTGGCGGCGCGCATCCGCGAGCGCTACCCGCACCTCACCGTGCTCGCGGAGCGCTACCTGTCCCATGCCCTGGGCTGGCCTCGGATAGAGGACAGGGAGCTGGCCCAGCGGGCGGAGCTGGTGATCGTGCTTGGCGGGGACGGCACCCTCATCTACACCGCGCGGCTGCTGGGCGGGCGGGGCGTGCCCATCCTCGGGGTGAACCTGGGCAGCCTGGGCTTCATGACGGAGATCCCGGTGGACGAGCTGTTCTCCACCCTGGACGAGGTGCTCGCCGGCCGCTTCAAGGTGGACTCGCGCATGAAGCTCACCTGCCGGCTGGTGCGCGAGGGGAAGATCGTCGTGGAGGATGAGGTCCTCAACGACGTGGTCATCAACAAGGGCGCGCTGGCGCGCATCGCGGACCATGAGACGTCCATCGAGGGGGTGCCCATCACCACCTACAAGGCGGATGGGATGATCCTGGCCACGCCCACGGGCTCCACGGCCTACTCCCTGTCGGCGGGAGGCCCCATCGTCCACCCCTCGGTGGACTGCACCATCATGTCGCCCATCTGCTCGCACGCGCTCACCCAGCGCTCCATCGTGGTGCCCGCGGACCGCACCATCCGCGTCACGCTGCGCAAGGAGACGGCGGACACGTACCTCACCCTGGACGGGCAGACGGGCCACTCGCTGCAGGGCGGCGACTGCATCGAGGTGGTGCGCTCGCCGAACCGGGTGAACCTGGTGCGCAACCCGCACATGGCCTACTTCACCATCCTCCGGCAGAAGCTCCACTGGGGCGAGCGCTGACGTCCCTGTGGGGCCCCGGCGCCCTGGCTGCTATGGTGCCCGCGGCGTGAGCGAGGACAGGGCCATTCCTTTCGGCAAGTACGAGCTGCTCGAGCGCCTGGGCGCGGGCGGCATGGCCAACGTCTATCGTGCGCGCTACACGGCGGCCCCCGGCATCACCAAGCCCGTGGTCATCAAGCGCGTGCTGGACGAGTACGCGGAGAACCCGACGTTCATGGAGCTGTTCATCCATGAGGCGCGGATCTCCGTGGGGCTGAGCCACGGCAACATCGTCCAGGTCTTCGACTTCGGACAGGTGAATGGCGAGTACTACCTGGCCATGGAGCTGGTGGATGGCCAGCCGCTGTCGCGGGTGCTCAAGCGCGCCCAGCAGCAGGGGCTCCGGTTTCTTCCTCAGGCGCTGGCGGCGAGCATCGCCATCGAGATGTGCAAGGGGCTGCACTACGCCCACACGCGCACCGATGAGCAGGGGCGCCCGCTGGGGATCGTCCACCGGGACGTCTCTCCCGACAACGTGCTCGTCAGCTACGACGGCGAGGTGAAGATCACCGACTTCGGCATCGCCAAGGCCCAGCTGGCGGGGCGGCCCATCACCGACGCGGGCATGGTGAAGGGCAAGTACCTCTACCTCTCGCCGGAGCAGGCGCAGGGGCAGGAGGATCTGGACGCGCGCTCGGACGTGTACGCGGTGGGGGTGGTGCTCTACCGCATGCTCTGTGGCCGGCTGCCCTTCGAGGGCCGCGACTTCGAGGTGATGGAGCGCATCGTCCGGGGCGACATCACCCCGGCGCTCCACCTCAACCCCGATCTGGATGGCCAGCTCAGCCAGCTCGTCATGCGGGCGCTGGCCACCTCGCGCGGGGAGCGCTTCCAGAGCGCGGAGGAGCTGCAGCAGGCGCTCAGCCGCTGGATGGCCACGCGGGCGCCGCACTTCTCCGTGAACAGCCTGAAGCACCTGATGGGGTGGCTCTATGCGCAGGAGCTGAAGGCGCTGGGGAGGAACTCCGTCCTGCCGCAGGAGTTCCTGGATCAGGTCTCGCTGTGGACAGGCACCTCGGACGTGACAGGGCTGGAGAAGCCACCTTCGGTAGAGACGAGGCTGGCGCCTGTGGAGACGAAGCCACTGGCGGGCCAGCAGGCGCAGGACGCTTGGAAGTGGGACACCCAGCCGGAGACCGTGTTCCCCCCGGAGCGGCGCCGCACGCTCGAGGCGGGGGGCGCTTCAGGCGAGCTCGAGACGAGCCCCCCAGACGGGGAGCGGGCCAGCAGGTGGGGCCGGACGCTGGGGTGGAGCCTGGGCCTGGCGCTGATGGCCGCTTTGATGGGAGGGCTGTTCTGGGTCATGCGCGGGCCCGGACCTCTGGAGATCCACTCCGAGCCGCCGGGGGCCCAGGTGCGCATCGATGGCCAGCTCCGAGGGGTGACGCCGCTGGTGCTGGAGGACGTCTCGCCGGATTCTCTTCACACCGTGGAGCTGGTCCTGCTGGGCTGGAAGTCCTGGCAGCGCTCGTTCGCCGCGGGCACGCTCCGAGGGAAGGTGGAGGCCGAGCTCGAGGAGCTGGAGCAGCCCGTGCAGGAGCCGCCCAAGGCCGAGCCGGCTCCTGAGCCAGAGGCGCCGAAGGACGGCAAGCAGCCGGAGGAGCCTCGCCTTGCCACGAAGAAGGCCGTGGCTCAGCCCAAGTCCCCATCGGGCTCGCAGCAGTCCGGTGCTCAGTCCGGGGCACGCGCTGGCGGTGGAGCGGGGCTTCGCATCACCGTCGCGGACAAGCCCTCTCCCGAGACTGCCGCCGCGAAGTACAAGGCGGGGGTGAAGCAGCTGGCCAGGGGGAAGCTCGAGAAGGCGAAGGAGCTGTTCTGGCAGTGCCTGGCGCACGACCCGAAGTCAGCGCGGTGCTTCCGCCGCCTGGGGGAGGTCTCCGCGGCGCTGGGGAATACGGAGGAGGCGCTGGAGTACTACGGGCGCTTCCTGGAGCTCGATCCGCGCGGCGAGGGCGCCAACGCGGCGAAAGCCTATGTCCGGGAACACCGCAGCCAGGGGGGCAGGTAGCCCCCGAGCCACCGCGCGGTGGGCTCCGCCGTCTCCATGTTCCTCATCCTCTCCAAGATCCTGGACCTGTTCCTCGGCCCGCTCACGTGGGCGATGCTGTTCATCCTCGCGGGGATCCTCCTGCGCCGCCGGGCGCGGCTGGCGATCGGACTCCAGAGCCTGGGGCTGGCGGTGCTCTACGTCTTCTCCATCGAGCCGGTGGCCGCGGCGCTCATGCGGTCGACGGAGGCGGGGGTGCGGGCGACGTACCGGCCGGAGGTGGTCTACGACGCGGTCATCGTGCTGGGTGGCGGGCTGGATCCGGACGCGACCGAGACCTCGGGCCGGCCCGAGTACAACGCGGCGGGGGATCGCATCCTGCGAGGCTATGAGCTTCTCCGGGAGGGCCACGCGCGCAACATCCTTATCTCCGGGGGCTCGTTGGATCCGCGGCCGGAGGCGGTCATCGAAGCGGATGCGCTCTCGCGGCAGCTCCAGCTGTGGGGCATCGAGCCCGGACGCATCTTCACCGAGGGCAGCAGCCGCAACACGCGGGAGAACGCGGTGGAGTCGGAGAAGATCATCCGGCAGCAGGGGTGGAAGACGCTGCTGCTGGTGACGAGCGCGGCGCACCTGCCGCGGGCGTACGGGTGCTTCGCGGCGGTGGGGATCCGGCCGGACACGTTCCTGGCGGACGTGAGATCCCCGCCCGGGAAGCGGCCGGCGAGCTGGCTCCCGCGGGGGTATCACCTGAGCGCGAGCTCGGAGGCGCTCCGGGAGCTGGCGGGCCGGGCGGTGTACCGGCTGCGGGGCTGGACGGCTCCCTAGCTCAGCTGGGCGTGCTCCGCGTCCACGCGCGGGACACACGGGCAAAGCTCGGAACGGAGGGACGCTGTGGCATCGTCCTCGTGCGCACCTGCCAGGGCGGCTGCGCTCAGAGAGAGGACGAGCCGGACGCGCACGCTCCGCCCGAGGCGCTGGCGCCCTGGAGGCGCTGGATGCGCCCGTCCCCCTGCTGCATGGGAGGCGGCTTACCGGTGCGCAGGGCGTCGCTCAGCACGTCTCTCGGGGTTCGGCTTTCCTGCAGGGCGGGAGTGGCGGGGAGGCCGCGGAACATCTCGTAGCCGTCCTTGCCGCCCGCGAGGAAGCTGAGGGTGGCCAGGCTGTACGTCGCCGTCGGAGACAGGGCCTTGCCCCCCACGGTGACGCAGAGGACGCGCTGGCCCTTGGGCCGGCTCGGATCGAACGCGAAGCGCAGGCCGGAGACCTGGAGGAAGCGCCCAGGCTCCGGGTCCTCGGCGCTCTTGCTGACGGCGTTCTCCAGCGCGGCCTGCAGGATGGCGCCCGTCACCTGCAGCCGCACGAGCTGATCCCGGTAGGGGAAGATGGAGAGCATCTCCCGCCGGGTGAGCTCTCCGGAGGGGAAGCGGGTGTCGCCGCGGATGGCGCCGCCATTGACGAGCGCCACGTCGGTGCCGGCGGCTTGGCGCAGCGCATCGGCGACGAGCGAGCCCAGGTTCGTCTCCTGGCTGCGGACGGCCGTCTTTCGCGCGTCGAGCGGGACGGGCGTGTGCCCCACGGGCTCGGACAGCTCGGCGATGAGCGGGGCGTACTTCTTCATGGAGGCGAGGAAGGTGGGATCCTCGGGAAGGTCCTGAGTGATGGGGTGCACCTTCCAGTCGAGCTTGCGCACCGTGCCTGTGCGGGTGTCCACGTCCAGGGTGACCTGGCCCAGCTCCACGGCATCCGCTGTCACCTTGAAGATGGGGACGCCGGTGGAGCGGTCCTCGATGCGCTCGTGCTCGTGCCCGCCGATGATGACGTCCACGGGGGCGCAGCGGGCCAGCTCCCGGTCCTGCTCCACCTCCAGGTGGGTGAGCGCGATGATGACGGTGGCGCCCTGGGCGCGCAGCCGCGAGACGACGGGCTTCGCCGTGGAGCAGATGTCCCGGATGTTCGTGTCCGGCGAGACGCTGGAGGACACCTCCGTCTCCGGCAGCAGCAGACCGAACAGGCCCACCTTCACGCCGCTGAGCTGGATGAGCTGGTAGGGCAGGAGCCCCTCGAAGGGACGGCCCGTGTGGTTGTCGAAGATGTTCGCGGCGAGCCACGGGAAGCGCGAGGCCTTGATGCGCTCGCGCAGCACGGCGTCCCCGAAGTCGAAGTCATGGTTGCCCGGCACGGCGTAGTCCACGCCCAGGGCATTCCAGGCGTCGATCATCTGCTGGCCCTGGAGCGGCTTGCCCTCCAGCTCACTGATGGACTCCACGGAGGGGGCCAGCGTGTCCCCGGCGAAGAGCGTCAGCGTGTGGGGGGCCTCGGTGAGGAGCTTCTTGCGCAGCGCGGCGACGCGGGCGAGCCCTCCGACGCGCCCCTGCTCCAGGGGGGTGAACTGGTACACGTCATTGAGGTGGAGCAGGGTGATGCGGACGGTCTCCGGAGTCGCCTGGGTCAGCGAGAAGGGGCTGCAGCCCAGCGCGAGGGCGAGGGCCAGCACCAGCAACGGCCAGCGTGGGAGAGGGCGGCACACGGCGTTCACGGATGTCACCTCCAGGGGCGCGGACCTTACCCTCCCCGGGACCGCGCTACATCCACTTGAAGTAGCGTAACGCGATCAGGAAGGGAATGAGCCCCCACACGCCCAGTATGAGCCCCTGAGGCCAGAGGGCGAGCAGGGAGGTGCCGTCCAGCATGATGGCGCGCAGCCCGTCGTTCAGGGCGGTGAGCGGCAGGAACCTGATGACGGGCTGGAGCCAGTCCGGGAAGTTGCTGGCGGAGAAGAACACCCCGGAGAGCACGGTCATCGGCATGGTGACGAGGTTCATCAGCCCGCTGGCGGTCTCCGCGTTGCCCGCCCGGCTGACGACGAGGAGCGACAGCCCGCCAAAGGCCGTGGAGGCCCAGAGCCCGAACACGGTGAAGGCCAGCAGGCTGCCGAACATGCGCACGTCGAAGATCAGCCGGGCGAAGGCGACGAAGAAGAGGATCTCGACCACGGCGAGCATGCTGCGGCCGATCATGAAGGAGAGCAGGAAGTGGCTGCGCTTCATGGGCGTGGCCACCAGCCGCTTGAGCAGCTTGCCGGTGCGCATCTGCACCAGCGCCCAGCCCAGCCCCCACAGGCTGGAGGACATGAGCCCGAAGCCGAGCAGCCCGGGGATGAGGAAGTCGATGTAGCGCGAGCCCGGCGCCGTCACCTCGCGGCGCTGCACCACGACGCGATCCACGCGGCCCTGGAGCCGCTCGAGCGTGTCCACCACGAGGAGCCGCGCGGTGCGCCCCTCGGCCTGCGCGGGATCCACGATGAGCTCGGGCTGAGGGCCGGGGATGAGCACCAGGGCCACCTTGCCACGGCGCAGCGCGTCTCGGCCGGCGGCCTCGGTCATCCGCTGGGCCGTCAGCCCGTCCACGGCGTCCAGCGAGGGGACGAGCTGCTCCGCCTCGGGTCCGTCCACGACGGCCACGGCGAGCTCGGGGAGGGCACGGTTGCGGAAGGCCACCCCGAGCGCCAGGGCGGTGAGCAGCGGGAAGGCGAAGACCCAGAAGAGCGCGGCGGGCTCGCGCAGGAATCCTCGCATCCGGAAGAGCACGAGCTGCCACAGCGGATGGTGCGAGTTCATGCCGAGGCGTCCTCGCGCAGGCTGCGGCCGGTGAAGGCCAGGAACACGTCATCGAGCGTGGCCTGACGGGTGGACAGGTGGACGAGGTTGGCGCCGCGCGCCGCCACGAGGGAGAGCAGCCCCGGCAGCGCGCGGTGCAGCTCCTTCACGGAGAGGGTGTGGCCGTCGCCGCGGGGCCGTGAGGCCACGCGCGTGGGGACCTCGGCGAAGGCCTCGGCGGGGAGGGCGGGGGTGGTGGCGAACTCGATCACCTGCTCGCCGCCGATGGAGGCGATGAGCTGGGCCGGAGTGCCTCGGGCGACGATGCGGCCGTGATCCATGATGATCACCTGGTCGCAGAGCACCTGGGCCTCTTCCATATAGTGGGTGGTGAGGACGACGGTGCGGCCCTTGCCCTTGAGGCCGTCGATGACGTCCCACAGGGCGCGCCGCGACTGGGGATCCAGGCCCGTGGTGGGCTCGTCGAGGAAGAGGATCTCCGGGTCCGCGGCGAGCGCCACCGCGAGCGCCAGCCGCTGCCGCTGGCCGCCGGACAGCTTCACCACATAGGCGTTGCGCTTCTCCTCCAGCTTGACGAGGGCGATGGCCTCCTCGACCGACAAGCCCTTCCGGTAGAAGGAGCGGAAGAGGCGCACGGTCTCCTCGACGGAGAGCCGGTCATGGAAGCGCGTCTCCTGGAGGGCGATGCCGATGCGCTCGCGGAGCTCGGTGGCGTCCTTGTCCCAGCGCAGGCCCAGGAGCCGGACCTCGCCGGAGGTGGGGTGCTGCAGGCCCTCGAGGATCTCGACCGTGGTCGTCTTGCCGGCGCCGTTGGGGCCGAGCAGCCCCACGCACTGGCCGACGGGAACCTCGAAGTCGGTGCCGGCGATGGCCACGACGTCCTCGAAGCGTTTGACGAGCCCCCGCACCTCGATGGCGAGCGGAGGGGAGGAGGCAGCAGGACGGGGTGAGGGGTCCAAAGGACGCGATCTCCGATGGGAGCCCACGGAGGGCGTGGGGCGGGCGCCCCTCATACCGTGTAGCGGCGCCCCTGGGCGAGCGGCTCGATGACGCTCGCGTCGAGATCGAAGTTGTCCGGGTAGTGGATGAGCCGCATCCGGGCGCGCAGCTCGGCAGGGAGCGCGGCGAGCTTCGCGTAGGGGGTGTGGACTCCGTAGTTGGTCTCGTGGATGACGAGATCAGCCTCGGCCAGCCAGGCGATGAGCCCCTCGTCGAAGGAGGTGTCCGCGCTGTAGCCCAGGCACCTGCCGCCGGCCTTGATGCGCAGGGCCGTGGTGGGCAGGTGGTGGTAGGTGAAGCGGCACTCAATGGAGAAGGGGCCGAAGCGGACGGGGGCCTCGGTGGAGAGCGGCGTGTGGGTGAAGTAGTCCTCGAAGTGCTTGGGCTGGGGGGACTCGCCCTGTTTCTCGATGAGGCACTCCATGCCGGCCGCGAGGTGCCCCTCCCACAGCCGCTGCGCCACGTCCGAGTGGGTGAGCAGGGGCATCTTCCGGTGCAGCAGGAAGAAGGAGAAGTAGCCCAGGCCCTCCAGTCCGGAGCTGTGGTCGGCGTGCAGGTGCGTGAGGGCAACGCCGGCCACGCGGTCCACGTCGATAGGGACGCCGGAGGACTGGGAGGCCTCGCGCATCATCTTGCGGATGGGGTGGGGGCAGTCGATGAGCAGCACCTGGCCCTCGGCCTCCACGGCAAGGCAGGAGGAGTAGCGCAGCGCGGAGAAGGCATCTCCGACGCCGAGGGTGATGAACGAGAGGCTCATGGCTGGCTCCGGGACTCGATGAGGCGCTGGCGCAGCGTCGCAGCGGCAGAGAACGACATTTAAAGCGGCTCAGCGGTCTGAAGGCTTCGGGATAGCTCCCAGCTCGAGGAACATCGGGCGTGGCTCGGGCCGGTCACCGAGCTGTCCTGCATTGGCATCAAGGTCGATGAACCCGAGCTTTTCATAAAAGGGAACCGCCTCGGGTTTGGCATCGACGACAACGCCGATACAGCCAAAGTCCTCGGCCATGCGGTGGGCCAGCAGGAAGATGGCTCGTAGCAAGGCGCTGCCGATGCCGCGCCCTCTGGCGCGCTCATCTACGGCCAGCCGTGCCAGGCGAAGCACGGGGAGCGGGTACTGCGGCATCCGCTTGCGCCTGGGAGCCGGAAGATCCGCCACCGCAAGCACGGAAGGAGCCACTGTCGCGAAGCCGGCGATGGTGGCGCCATCGACCGCGATGTAGGTCGTGCCGATGTGGTGGCGGAATTGGTTCTGCCCTGCATAACGCTGGAAGAATCGGTCGAGTTCGATGTTGCCGGAGCGGAAGTCCGAGCGATCATCCTCCACGAGAAGGCGTCGGATCTCGAGCGCCACTGCGGCTTACCGTGCCTTCTTGCCGGCCATGAGCGCACGCAGCGCCTTCGTCGGCTTGCGAGGGCGCTCAACGAGCTTGGCCACTCGCTCGAACGTTCCCTGACTCACCACCAGGCGAGGCGGAATGATCACATCCGCTGGCAACTCGCGCAGAGCCAACAGGTGGTGCAGGAGCGCCTCTTCGATGAGGTGACCCTTCTTGACGCCGTGCGCCTCGACGTAGCGCTCGACGAGTTCCTTCGTGGTGTCGGAGACGTGTGCGGAGATCTGGGTGTCAGCCATGTCGGGGTGCCTCTCTACAAAAATGTAGGACGACAACACTCTTGCGGCAAGAAGGGGATCGAGGCCTCCTCTGTCCGCAGGGTGAGGCTGGAGCCTTGCTCATCATGGTTGGCTCCGGGACTCGATGAGGCGGTCGAAGCTGCCGGCATAGACGGAGATCGTCATGGCGAGACCTCCGGGGTGCCTCGGAGCGTGAGCGTCCGGGACGGATGGAAGGTGAGCAGCACGTAGACCGTCCCCACCGCACACAGCGCGGCGGAGAGGAGGAAGTGCCCCGAGTAGCCGAGCGCCTGCGCCGAGAAGCCGCTGACGGCCGCGGCTCCGCCGGTGGCGACGACGACGAGCGAGGCCTGCACGGTGTAGTCGGTGCCGGCATGCTCCGGACGGCACTCGTGCATCATCACGGTGAAGAGGGCCGCGGTGGCCATGCCGCTGGCCAGGTGCTCGGCTCCGCACACGAGCGTGAGGAGCGGCATCGAGGCCCCGCGCGCCGCAAGCGCGTAGAGCAGCACGGCCCCGGTCTGGACGACGCCAAAGAGGATCAACGCCCGCCGGTACCCGAGCCGGCTCACGAGGGCGCCACCCACCAGCGCCCCCAGGAGCCCCGCCGTGAAGCCGACGCCCCCCAGCATCCAGCTCAGGTCCGTGAGGCTGAGCCCTGTGTCCACGAGGAAGGTGCGCAGCATGCCCGTCGCGAGCGCCTCGCCCGCCTTGTAGAGGACGAGCAGCAGCAACCATCCCCCGATGCCGGGGCGCTTGATCCACCATGCGAGCTCCAGGCTCTCGCGAGCCGGCGGAGCGGAGGGGGGCTCGCGGTAGAGCGCGATGGGGACGGTGGCCACGAGCAGCATGGCCCCGAGGCTCAGCAGGGTGGGGCGCCAGCCCGCGGCGTCGAACACCGCGAGGATCACCCCCCCTCCCAGGATCATCCCCACCCGGTAGGCCGCCACCTGCACGCCGTTCCCCAGCCCCAGCTCCCGAGCCGCGAGCAGGTTCACCGCGAGCCCATCCGTGGCCACGTCCTGGGTCGCCGCCAGCAGGTTCACCGCGAGCACGACGCCCAGGAGGAGCTGGGTGCTCGGAGCCCCCGACGGAAGCGCGAGCAGGAGGAGCACTCCCGCGGAGAGAAGCTGGAGCGGAAGGATGTACCCGCGCCGCCGCCCCAGCCGCTCCGAGCCGTGGCGATCCATGAGCGGGGCCCAGACGAACTTGAGAGCCCAGGGCAGCAAGAGGAGGTACGTCAGGCCAATATTGGGCAGGGACATGCCCTGCTTGCGCAGCAGTGCCGGCAGCGCCTGGGTGAAGAAGCCGTAGGGGAGCCCCTGCGACAGATAGAGGCTCGACAGCAGGCCGATCTTCGTCGAGGTCTTCATGACTCCTCCGAGGGCTGCGCTGTGTCGAGCAGGCCCGCGGCCATGCGCTTCACGGTGCTCGCGGCGGAGCCCGGTGGCACCAGCCCGGGCACGGACGCGGCCAGGACGAAGTAGCCCTGGATGGCCGCGAAGAGCCCGGCGGCCACCGCGGGGGCCCGCCGCTTCCCCGTCACCGCGCCCACCAGCTCCTCCAACTGACCGAGGTCCGTCCGCACCACCTTCTCGTAGATGGCGCGCACCTCGGGCTGCCGGATGGCCTCGGCGCTGATGGTGACCCAGCTCGCCACCGAGGCGGGATCCGCGTCCGCCCCCGTCGCGAGGAAGGCATCCAGGAACGCATCCACCCTGGCCCGGGCGTCGCCGCCCTTCACCCGCGCCAGCCGCGAGGCCACGCGCTCGTGCACGCGCGCCGCGAGCTGCTCCGCCAGCGTCAGGAGGATCTCCTGCTTGTCCCTGAAGTGGTAGTGCACCAGCCCGGGGCTCAGCTCCGCCGCCTTGGCGATCGCCGCCACCGAGGCACCCTCGTAGCCGCGCTCGGCCATGACCCGCAGCAGCCCAGCGACAATCTGCTGACGGCGCTCCTCGGTGTTGGATGGACGGCCCACGATGTCCCCTTGTTTATTGGTTATGTAACCAATTTATAGATGGCCAGGGAGCAGGTGTCAACGTCCCGCGGGAGGCGAGCAAGGCCTACAGGGTGATGACGCTGTGTACGCGGTCGGCGCCCAGGCGCTTCGCGCCATCGAGGAAGCCGAGCACCATGAGGAAGCTGAAGCCCACCAGCTCGCCACCCAGCTGCGCGGTGAGCTTCGCGGTGGCCTCGGCGGTGCCGCCGGTGGCCAGCACGTCGTCCACGATGATGGCCCGCTCGCCCTTGAGGATGGCGTCCTGGTGCAGCTCCAGCCCGTCCGAGCCGTACTCCAGGGCGTAGCGCTCGAGGACGGTGCGGTGGGGCAGCTTCCCGGGCTTGCGCGCGGGGACGAAGCCCGCGTTGAGCGCGAGCGCCACGGGCGCGCCAAGGATGAAGCCGCGGGCCTCCACGCCAATGACCTTGGTGATGTGCTGGCCCCGGAAGGGGGCGGCCATGGCGTTGATGACGCGACCGAAGAGGATCGGGTCGGCCAGCAGGGGGGTGATGTCCTTGAAGACGATGCCGGGGCGGGGGAAGTCCTGCACATCGCGCAGGCGCGCCTTCACGTCGTCGGCGAGGGAGAGATCGGCGGTCATGGAAACAGCTCCGGGTTGACGCAGTGCGGAGGGCGGCGCCCTTCCAGTGCGGCGAGGAGATTATCCGCGGCCATGGAGGCCATGCGGCCGCGGGTGGCGTGGCTCGCGCTGGCGATGTGGGGCGCGAGCAGGACGTTGGGGGCCGTGAGCAGCGGGCTGTCCAGGGGCAGCGGCTCGGGGTCCGTCACATCGAGCGCCGCGCCCCCCAGCCGCCCTTGGACGAGCGCCTCGGCGAGCGCGGCCTGATCGACCACCGGGCCACGCGCGGTGTTGATGAGCATGGCGCCGGGCTTCATCGCGGCCAGCTCGGGGCGCCCCAGCCAGTGGCGGGTCTCCGGTGTGAGCGGCACGTGCAGGCTGAGGAAGTCTGACTCGGCGAGCAGGGTGGCCTTGTCCACGCGCTGCAGCCCCAGCTCGGCCTCCAGCTCCGGGCGCGGGTGCCGGTTGAGGTACAGCACGCGCATTCCGAAGCCACGGGCGCGCCGGGCCACCGCGGCGCCGATCTTCCCCAGTCCCACGAGCCCGAGCGTGGCTCCGTGGACGTCCGCTCCCAGCAGCAGGGTGGGGGACCAGGTGCGCCACCGGCCCGCGCGCACGTACGCATCCGCCTCGGCCACCCGGCGCGCCAGGCCCATGAGCATCGCGAAGGCGAAGTCGGCGGTCGTCTCCGTCAGGACGCCCGGGGTGTTGCCTACCGGGATGCGGCGGGCGGTACATGCCGGTACATCGATATTGTCGTACCCCACTGCCACGTTGCTCACGGCTCGTAAGGAGGGGGCAGCGGCGAGCAGGGGCTCGTCCACCCGGTCGGTGAGCAGGGTGATGAGCCCGTCCACGCCCGGTACCAGCTCCAGGAGCGCCTCCCGAGGCGGGGGCAGCTCCTCCTCCCAGACGCGCAGCTCCACGTGCTTGCTCAGTCGGCCGAGGGCCTCTCCAGGGAGCGTGCGGGTGACGAGGACACGGGGGCGGACGTGAGGCGCCATGGCAGACGTTGATGCTCTCACAGCCGCGAGCCTTCTGGGGGCCCGGTCTGCCGCGGTCTGAACGGGTCTTGTGAATCCCTTCGACGCGGCCAGCCATCTCTGTGGTACACGGGGGGATTCCCCCCGATCTGGGGCCTTTGCGACCCGTGCAACCGACTGTCGACACCCGAGAGACTCTTCCACCGCAGGACGGCCAGTGGTTACGCGCCCTGAAGGCCGAGGTACAACCCACGACCTTCAAGAAAGGCCGTGAGTGCGCGGAGACGCGCCGCGTCTTTGGACTGCACCGCGAGGGCGACCGCATCCGCGCCCAGGTCGCCGGCTCCTCCGGCGAGCGCTACGAGGTGGCGCTGGAGCCCAAGGACGGCAAGCTCACCTCCACGTGCTCCTGCCCGTCCTGGAACGTCTATGGGCCCCACTGCAAGCACGTGGTGGCCGCGGCGCTCGTGTATGCCGCCCGCTTCCGCCCGCCTCCTCCCCCGGCGAACGCCGCCCCCGTGGCCAAGGCCGCCCCCGTCGCCCCGCCTGTCGCTCAGCCTCAGGACGAGCCGGTCGAGCCCGAGCTGGCCGACGAGGAGGAGGTCCCCCTCCCGGAGCTCCCGCCCTCGGGCGATCCGGTGAACCTGCCGGCGCTGGCGAAGGTGGAGAGCTGGCTGGGGCTCTCCTCGCAGCCGGACTACGAGTTCCTCTATCGGTTGACGCCCTCCACCACGGGCCCGGGCGGCCGGCACTGGGTGCTGGACGTGCGCCGCCACGATGCCCAGATGAAGGGCCCCGTGCACGTGAAGCGGCTGCTCCAGGCGGGCATGCGCATCGCCCCCGCCGACGAGCGCGTCTTCCTCGTGCTCGCCCGGCACGAGCACCGGTACGACTCGCGCATCGTGCTCTCCGATGAGGATCTCTCGGACATCCTCGAGCTGCTGCGCCAGCGCCGCGTCATCTACCGCGGCACGCAGCTCATCTTCTCGGAGACGCCGGTGCGTCCGCAGATCCACCTGGAGTCCCGGCCGGACGGGGCCACCGCGCGCATCGAGCTGCTCTTCCCGGACGGGGTGGGCCTGCCGCTCAAGGAAGTGATCCTGCTTGCGGGCCGGCGCACCTGGGCCATCCAGGCGCAGAACCTGTACCCGGTGGAGCCGGACTTCCCGCCGCGGCTGCTGCGCAAGTGGCTGCTCGAGCCGACCATGTCCTTCCCGGTGGGGCAGCTGGACCGGGTGCTCACGTTCTTCGCCGCGCACCTGCCGCGCTTCCGCATGGTGCTCAAGGCGGACAACCTGGACGTGGACGAGTCCGTGGAGCCCCACTTCGTGCTGACGCTGGAGGGCAACGCGGATCGCGTGAAGGCGCTGCTCGCCGCGCGCTACGGCCAGACGACGGTGCCCGTGTCCCCCTCGGCCACGCACCTGGGCTACGCCAGCGGTGTGGGCAGCGAGAGCCGCAAGCTCTACCGGCGCCGCGAGGAGCTGGAGCGCGCCGCCGGCAAGCTGATCACGGAGCAGGGCCTGCGCTACGACGGGCAGAGCCATGCCTACGAGGCCAGCGGGGACGTGGCGCTGGAGTTCTGGGCGCGCGGGCTCGCCGCGCTGCCGGAGAGCTGGGAGCGCTTCGGCGTGCAGGCCCCCAAGGTGCGCCTGCGGCCCAAGCTCAAGCCGCGCATCCGCGTGGGGATGAGCGGGGTGAACTGGTTCGATCTCGACGCCGAGTTCATCACCGATGATCAGGCGGTGGACCTGGGCGCGGTGCGCATGTGGCTGGAGTCGGGCCGGCGCTTCGTGCCGCTCAAGGACGGCTCCTTCGCGGAGGCGGACCCCGCCGAGCTCAAGCGCGTGGCGGACATCCTCGAGGAAGTGGGCGCCATGCCGGGCCGCACGCGCACGCGGCTGCCGCTGCAGCAGGCGGTGGCGCTGGATCTGCTCGCGGATCTGGGCGAGTTCACCGAGGTGGAGGCCAAGGCTCGGCAGGCCATGCTGGCGCTGCGCGACACCAACGGTGTGCCCAAGGTGGCCATCCCCGAGGGGCTCCAGGCCACGCTGCGCCACTACCAGGAGGCGGGGCTCTCGTGGCTCTGGTTCCTGCACAAGCACGGCCTGTCCGGCATCCTCGCGGACGACATGGGGCTCGGGAAGACGATCCAGTCCCTGAGCCTGCTGCAGAAGGTGAACAACGAGGAGGGCCGCAAGCCGTCGCTCGTGGTGGCCCCCACCAGCGTGCTCGCCAACTGGGAGCGCGAGGCCGAGCGCTTCACCCCGGGCCTCAAGACCATGGTGTGGCACGGCCAGGACCGCAAGGAGCGCTCCGAGGACCTCAAGGACGTGGACCTGGTGCTGACCTCCTACGCCCTGGTGCGGAGAGACCTGGAGCAGCTCTCGGAGGTCGGCTTCCGCTACGTCATCCTCGACGAGGCGCAGAACATCAAGAACGCGGACAGCGCCACGGCGCAGGCGTGCAAGTCGCTGCCCAGCGAGACGCGCCTGGCGCTCACGGGCACGCCGCTGGAGAACCGGCTGAGCGAGCTGTGGAGCCTCTTCGACTTCCTGATGCCGGGCTTCCTCGGCAGCGCGGAGGGCTTCAGCGACCGCTACGAGCAGCCCATCCAGGTGGCCAACGACATCGGCGTGAGGGACCGGCTGCGCCGCCGCATCCAGCCCTTCATCATGCGGCGCCTGAAGACGGAGGTGGCCAGCGATCTGCCTCCCAAGACGGAGAGCGTCGCCTGGTGCGAGATGGAGCCGGGGCAGGCCGCGCTCTACCGCGAGGTGCTCGAGGAGAGCCGCCGCAAGGTGCACGAGAGCATCGAGAAGCTGGGCTTCAAGCGCAGCCGCGTGTCCATCCTGGCCGCGCTGATGCGGCTGCGGCAGGTGTGCTGCGATCCGCGCCTGCTCAAGCTGCCGCCCAACACGCTCTTGCCCTCCAGCGCCAAGCTGGAGCGCTTCGGCCAGCTCGTGGACGATCTGGTGGCCGAGGGCCACCGCGCGCTCGTCTTCAGCCAGTTCACGGAGATGCTGGAGCTGCTCAAGGCCGAGGCCGACAAGCGGGGCCTGCAGTACCTCTACCTGGACGGCCGCACGAAGGACCGCATGGCCAAGGTGGATGACTTCAACCGTCCGGACGGCCCACCGCTGTTCTTCATCAGCCTCAAGGCGGGCGGCACCGGCCTCAACCTCACGGCCGCCGACTACGTCATCCACTACGATCCCTGGTGGAACCCGGCGGTCGAGGACCAGGCCACGGACCGGACCCACCGCATCGGCCAGACCCGGGCCGTCATCAGCTACAAGCTGATTACCCGCGGCACCGTGGAGGAGAAGATCCTCTCCCTCCAGAAGCGGAAGAAGGACCTGGCCGCCGGGGTGCTCGGCGGGGATGGGGACTTCGGTAAGTCCTTGACCGAACAGGACATTCAGGACCTGTTCACCGGCGAATAGCCCTCACGTCGTCCTCCCTCCCACCCACGCTGCCGTGCAGGCGACTGCACGGAACGTCTGTGCAGTGCCTTCGTTACCTGCTAGGGTGTTCAGTACCAAGGCGCCAAAGCAGATATCGGAGGGCGTGTGCTGCTGGGACTTCGGATTTCGAACGTGGCGGTGATTGAAGAGGTGGAGGTGGGGTTCGGGGCCGGATTGACCGTACTCACCGGCGAGACGGGAGCGGGCAAGTCCATCCTCGTGGATGCGCTCGGGCTGCTGCTGGGCGGCCGGGCGGACGCGGACGTCATTCGCGCGGGCCGCGAGGAGGCCTCCGTGGAGGGCATCTTCGCGCGCACCCCGGTGGTGGCCGAGCGTCTGGAGGAGCTGGGGCTGCCGGATCTGGGCGAGGAGGTGCTGGTGCGCCGTGTGGTGGGGCGCAGCGGGCGCGCCAAGGCCTACGTGAATGGCTCGCTGGTGACGGTGGGCATCCTGGGCCGGCTCACCCGGGGGCTGGTGGACATTGCCGGCCAGCACGAGCACGTGAGCCTCTTTGACTCCGGCCTGCACCGCACGCTGCTGGACCGGTACGGCAACCTCTCCCAGGCGCTCCAGGTGTACGGCCAGCACTTCGCCGCCGTGCGCGAGCTGGAGGCGAAGATGGAGTCGCTGGGCGGCGACGAGGCCCGCGTGCGCGAGCGCGCCGAGTTCCTGCGCTTCCAACTGGACGAGATCAACCGCCTGGATCCGGCCCCGGGCGAGGACGCGAAGCTGGATGGGGAGCGGCGCCGGCTCGCCGGGTCGGAGAAGCTCAAGCGCCAGGCCGCCGAGGCCGAGCTGCTCATCTCCGGGGACGAGAGCTCCGCCCTGGAGACGGTGGGGCGGGCGCTGGGGCTCCTCAACGACGCGCTGCGGTGTGACGCGACGCTCGCGCCCCTGGTCCAGTCGATGGGCACGGCCATGGCCGAGCTGGAGGAGGCCCAGCGCAAGCTGAGCCGCTACTCCGAGGGGCTCGAGTCAGATCCCTCCCGGCTGGGCGACGTGGAGGAGCGCCTGGACGCCATCAAGCGGCTGTGCCGCAAGCACGGTGCTGCCCTGGAGGGCGTGCTCCAGAAGCGGGGAGAGCTGGAGACGGAGCTGTCCACCCTGGAGAACCGTCAGGAGATCCTCGAGGGGCTCGCCAAGGAGCGGCAGGCGGCCGAGGCCCGTGCGAGAGAGAGTGCTACAGCCCTGTCGCGGGCCCGCGCTGCCTGTGCGGGTCGATTCTCCCTCCAGGTGCGGGAGGGGCTGGCGGGCCTGGCCCTGGGCAAGGCGGCCTTCGAGGTGCGGGTGATGCCAGGCGCCACCCTGCGGCCCGAGGGTCTGGACGAGGTGGAGTTCTTCTTCAGCGCCAACCCCGGCGAGCCGCCCCGCCCTCTGGCCAAGGTGGCCTCGGGCGGCGAGGCCAGCCGGCTCTTGCTGGCCCTCAAGCGCGCCCTGGCCGGCAGCGACGGGTGCGGGTGTTACGTGCTGGACGAAGCGGACTCAGGGGTGAGCGGGGCCATCGCGGACGTGGTCGGGCGCATGATCAAGGAGGTCTCCGGCCACCGTCAGGTGCTGTGCATTACCCATCTGCCCCAGGTGGCAGCCTATGCGGACGCCCACCTGCTCATCCGTAAGGGGCTCAAGGGGGAGCGCACCGTCTCCGAGGTGGTCTCCCTGGCGGCAGGGGCCGAGCGGACTCAGGAGCTGGCCCGGATGCTCTCCGGGGTAGAGGTGACGCGGGAGGCGCTGGGAGCGGCCGAGGCCCTGGTCCGTTCGGCGCACCGCGCCTTGGGGTCCACCCCCCGGTCCCGGCGTGAGCCGGCGCCTGGGGGCGGGGCTCGGGGGCGGCTTCGACAGAGCGCCTGAAGACGGCACGAGCATCCGCGTCCTTGCCCCGCTCGAAGTCGTCACATAGCATCCCCATCGTGTCCAAAACCGCAGGACAGAGCGCGGCACCGCGGCTGAAGGTCGTCTCGGCTGGTCTCACCGATGTCGGTCGGAAGCGCAACCACAACGAGGACAGCTTCCTCATCGACGACGAGCTGCAGCTCTACGTCGTGGCGGATGGCATGGGCGGCCATGCCGGCGGAGGCACTGCCTCCCGCATCGCCGTCGAGACCATCGACAAGGAGCTGCGCAAGGCGCGGGAGAGCCGGGACAACCCGTTCGTCTCCGTCCCCAACCTCCAGGAGGCCCTCATCCCAGAGGCCCTGCGGGGCGCCGTGGAGCGGGCCTGCCTGGCCATCTACACCGCCGCCCAGGAGGATCCCCGCCTCTCAGGCATGGGCACCACGGTCATCTCCCTCGTGGTAAGGGATGATCAGGCCTTCTTCGCCCACGTCGGCGACAGCCGCGCCTATCTGATCCGCGGCGAGCTCATCCAGCAGATCAGCGAGGACCACTCGCTCGTCAACGAGCAGATCAAGGCGGGGATGATCACTCCCGAGGAGGCCAAGCACTCCCGGTACAAGAACATCATCACCCGCTCCGTGGGCTTCGAAGAGGAAGTCCAGGTGGACGTCATGGGCGTCATCGCCGAGCCCGGCGACGTCTACCTGCTCTGCTCGGACGGCCTGGCCAACATGCTCGAGGACCGCGAGATCCACGAGCTGGTGCTCAGCACGCCCAACTTCCAGGACGTGCCCAAGCGCCTCATCGACATGGCCAACGAGCGCGGCGGCGACGACAACATCACCGTCATCGTCGTGCAGATTCAGGGCTGACGGATCATTCCGCAGGAACGGAATCTTCCAGGCGGTCAAGGGCTTTGTTCGCCTTGACACCTTGGAAATGCGGATGATAGCTGCGCAAACTGTTCCAGTTCCGGCGAAATGCCGATGACTGACGGACGGGGCGGGGCAGGATGTTGGGGCAGGTGTGGCGCGGAAGCTGAGGACTTAGGTTTGCGCGCCGTAGAGCACACCCAAAAGCGAGCGGGAGCTGTTGCGTGGCGAATAAGACCTACACGGTCATGGTGGTGTCGGACCACAATGCACCGGTCAAGCGCTACCACATTCAGAAGTCCCTCATCGTCCAGCTGGGCGCGGGAGTGCTGCTGATGGTGGGTGTGGCCCTGGGGGCCACGTTGCACTACTTCCAGGTGGCGCAGGACGCAGCCGAGAACCGCATCCTCCGGGATGAGAACCTCACCCTGCGCGGCCAGCTGAAGTCGGTGCGCGAGCGCATCGAGCACATTGGCTCCACGCTGGACCGGGTGGAGCGCTTCGACCAGAAGCTGCGCGCGGTGACGATGCTGTCGGATCCGCAGCGCAACCTGGCCATGGGCCCCACGGAGCCGGAGCCCGGCACCACCTCGCCCACGACGGACACGCAGTTCACCCAGCTGACGAGCACGGACACGCCCAACGCGCTGATGGGGCGGCTGGACCGGCTGTCGGCCGAGGCCACGCGGCAGGAGCAGAGCCTCCAGGAGCTGCAGGCGTACTTCCAGGACCAGAAGTCGCTGCTGGCGTCCACGCCCTCCATCTGGCCGGCGCGCGGCTGGGTGACGAGCGACTTCGGCCAGCGGCTGGATCCGTACACGGCCGATCGCATCATGCACCAGGGCCTGGACATCGCAGCGCCGCACGGCAAGGACGTGATGTCGCCGTCGGACGGCACGGTGGTGTTCGCGGGGCTCGAGGGCGGCTACGGCAACGTGATCGTCATCGACCACGGGTATGGCATCAAGACGCGCTACGGCCACCTGTCGAAGATCCTGGTGAAGGCCGGCGAAAAGGTGAAGCGCGGTGGGCTGATTGCGGCGGTGGGCAACACGGGCCGCTCCACGGGACCGCACCTCCACTATGAGGTCCGCGTGAACGGCATCCCGCAGAACCCGCGGAAGTTCATCCTCGGGGAGTAGGCGGACCGGGGACGAAGCCGTCGAGGCGGATGCGCCTCCGTTGCACCTCGTCCTCCGTCCTCCCCAGCCGCTCCAGCACGTGGGCCCGCTCGAGCTCGGCCCACAGCAGCGGCCCCAGCACCTGCCAGTGAGAAGGCTGGTCCACGGTGAGCTCCAGCAGCGCCACCGTGTGCCGGGGCACGTCCTGCGCCGCGGTGCCAGTGGGGAGCACCTTCGCCACATCCTCCGCGAGCCGCGTGCGCGTGGCCTCCCGCTGCCCGGCCTGGACGGTGAGCTGCGACGTGGGAGTGAGCAGCGCGGCGAACGCGTCCGGGTGGATGCGGACCACCTTCGCCCCCGGGTACTGCGCGGCGAGCGAGTCCACCGTGGCCCTGAGCACGGCATCTCCCACGCCGAAGCCGAAGCGCGCGTTGACGGTGATCATGCCCTGCACGTCCGCGATGACGGCACCCACCCGCCAGCCGTCGTGGTGGGCGTGGGTGGACAGGTCGAACTCCTCCTTGAGGAGGCTGCCCTGGGTGAGCGCGAGCGCTGGGATTGCGCCCAGCTTGTCCGGCTGGCCACGGCGGGCGCGCTCGGCCTCGAGCAGGGTCTCCACGGCGAGCTGGACGGGCTGGGGGCTGCGGGCGACCGCCCAGGGGTGCAGGGCGATGAGGGCGGTGGCGGTGGCGTCGTCGACGGAGTAGGGCATCCCCGCTCTTGTAGCGCGGAGCCCGCTGGCGCGCAGGATCCTGGCTCAGCGGTGGTGCGCCGTCACCGTCACCTCGTCCCGGTCATGGTAGAGCTGGCGGACGGTCAGCCCCTTCCAGCCGCCGTCCTCGGTGAGCGTGTGGCGCACGCGCAGGAGGATGGGGTTCTTGTCATTCATGGGCAGCTTGATGTTGGCCACCAGGTGCGAGGCCCAGCCGCGCCGGCCCCACTTGGCCAGCAGCTGGGCCACCTCCAGCGGGCGCCAGGCCATGTCGCAGAAGAGCCAGTCCGCGGGCTCCTCCGGGGCGAAGGCGAAGGCGCTCTCCTGCACGTGCCGCACGCGAGGATTCGAGGCCAGCTCGGGCATGAGCCGCGCGGGATCCACGGCAATCACCTTCGCGCCGCGCGACACCAGCCGCTGCGTCCACCCGCCCGGAGCGGCGCCCAGGTCCACGCAGACGTCGCCGCGGCCCGGCTCGAAGGGCAGCCCATCGAGCGCCTCCTCCAGCTTCATCGCCGCGCGGGAGGGGGACTCACCCGTGCGCCGCATCCTCCGCCGGCCGCCAGGTGCCAGCGACAGCGCCTCGCGAGCGGCCACGACGCCCACCGTGGTGGCGCCCGGTGCCACACAGAGGGAGACCAGCAGCGCCCCGGCCTCCCGGGCCCGCTCCGCATCCTCGAGCAGGCGGCTGGAGGGGAGGAGCCCGTGCACCGCCTCCCGGAGCGCCTCGGCCTCGGCGGCCAGCGCGTTGCCCTGGGGGGTGTCCGGCGTGAAGGCCTGGAGCACGAGGGGGGCGGGAGGGGGTAGGGCGCCCACGGCCTTCGCCACCGTGGCGGTGAGCTCCGAGGAGTCCCTCGGGAAGCTGGCGAGCACCCGGAAGCCCTGCCGTGCGAAGGCGGGAGCGAGCCCCTGCTGGCCCTCACTCTCCACCAGGGCCTCGCCCAACACCCGCGGCTCGGCTCCGGCCCAGGCCAGCTCCTCATAGAGGTGGGGCTCGAAGCCGACGCGGCACGTCCACAGCCAGCGCCCGGGGCGGGCTGGCACGGTTTGTGAGGGTGTGGGGGGCATTCGCACCCGGGGTGGGATGCGAGGGCCGGGCGAGGCGGAGTCAGGCCGCTCGGAGGGCCGGCCTGTGGCACGGGGAGGGCGCTGCCCCGGAGGGCCAGGGGGGCGGCGATTCTGGGGTTTTCGGTGTCGGGGCATTGCGTGGGCTCGGTTCCGATTTACTCTGTCCTGACCGCGCGTAGGGCAGACGGGCAAGAGGAATGCCTCGGGTGCGCGCGTGGTTTTCCCGAGGTTCCCTCTTACATCTCCAGGGATTTCCCTTCACTCGCTGCCTCCCTTCGGGGATTCTCGCGGCGCGAGAGAACTGAACGCATGATCGAATGGACTTTAAAGAAGCTCATCGGGACGAAGAATGAGCGCGAGCTCAAGAAGACCCGTCTGAAGGTTGTCCGCGTCAACGAGCTGGAAAGCAAGATGCGGGAGCTGAAGGACGAGGACTTCCCCACGGCTACAGCCCGGATGAAGCAGGAGGTGGCGAACGGCAAGTCGCTCGACGACGTGCTGTTCGAGGCCTTTGCGCTCACACGCGAGGCCGCACGCCGGGTGATCGGCCAGCGTCACTACGACGTGCAGCTGATCGGCGGCATGTTCCTGCACGAGGGCAACATCGCCGAGATGCGCACGGGCGAGGGCAAGACGCTGACGGCGACGCTGCCCAGCTACCTCAACGCGCTCTCTGGGCGCGGTGTGCACGTGGTGACGGTGAACGACTACCTCGCCCGCCGTGACTCCGAGTGGATGGGCCGCATCTACCGCTTCATGGGGATGACCACCGGCTGCATCCTGCATGACTTGACGGACAAGCAGCGCCAGGAGTCGTACCGGGCGGACATCACCTACGGGCAGAACAACGAGTTCGGCTTCGACTACCTGCGCGACAACATGAAGTTCCGTCTGCAGGACTACGTCCAGCGCGAGCTCAACTACGCCATCGTGGACGAGGTGGACTCGATCCTCATCGACGAGGCCCGCACGCCGCTCATCATCTCGGGCCCCACCGAGGACAGCACGGACAAGTACTACCGCGTTGACCAGGTCATCCCGGGCCTGGTGCCGGACCAGGACTACACCCTGGACGAGAAGGCGCGCTCGGTGTCGCTGACGGACGACGGCATCGAGAAGCTGCAGAAGCGGCTGGGGGTGGGCAACCTCTACGATCCGGGCGAGATCGAGACGCTCCACCACGTCGAGCAGGCCCTGCGCGCGCACACGCTCTACAAGCGCGACAAGGACTACGTGGTGAAGGACGGCGAGGTGATGATCGTCGACGAGTTCACCGGCCGCCTCATGCCCGGCCGCCGCTGGTCGGACGGCCTGCACCAGGCCGTCGAGGCCAAGGAGGGCGTGAAGATCGAGAACGAGAACCAGACGCTGGCGACGATCTCGTTCCAGAACTACTTCCGCATGTACTCGAAGCTGTCGGGCATGACGGGCACGGCGGACACCGAGGCCGAGGAGTTCGCGAAGATCTACAACCTGGACGTCCGCGTCATCCCGACCAACCGCGCCATGGTCCGCAAGGATCTGGAGGACGTGGTCTACAAGACCGAGCGCGAGAAGTTCGAGGCGGCGGCCAAGGAGATCGAGGAGCTGCACAAGAAGGGGCAGCCGGTGCTGGTGGGCACCGTCTCCATCTCCAAGAGCGAGGTGGTCTCCAACTTCCTCAAGAAGCAGGGCGTGCCGCACAACGTGCTGAACGCCAAGCAGCACCAGCGCGAGGCGGACATCGTCGCGCAGGCGGGCCGCAAGGGCGCGGTCACCATCTCCACGAACATGGCCGGCCGCGGCACGGACATCCTCCTGGGCGGCAACGCGGAGGTGATGACGAAGACGGCCATGGGCACGGAGCCGCAGCCGCCCGAGCCCGTGGAGGGCGAGACGCCGGAGCAGGCCGCGGCGGCGAAGGCGGCGTACGAGCAGCAGCTCGCCGACTGGAAGAAGAAGTACGACGAGACGCTGGCGAAGTTCACCGAGCAGACGAAGGCCGAGCGCGCCGAGGTGATGGCCGCCGGCGGCCTCTTCATCCTGGGCACCGAGCGCCACGAGTCGCGGCGCATCGACAACCAGCTGCGTGGCCGCGCTGGCCGCCAGGGTGATCCGGGTGGCAGCCGCTTCTTCCTGTCGCTCGAGGACGACCTGATGCGCATCTTCGGGTCCGAGCGCATCACGAGCCTGATGGAGCGCCTGGGCATGGAGGAGGGCGAGGTCATCGAGCACACGTGGCTCAGCCGCGCCATCGAGGGAGCCCAGAAGCGGGTCGAGGGCCACAACTTCGACATCCGCAAGAACCTCCTCGAGTACGACGACGTGATGAACCAGCAGCGGCGCACCATCTACAAGCTGCGCCGTCAGGTGCTGGCCGCGGGCGCCGGCCTCCCGCTGGTGGAGTACGACGAGGACAAGAGGACCAAGGCGAAGATCCGCACCGAGCAGACGGTCTCCTGGCCGGACTTCAAGGAGATGGTGCTCGACTCGCTGGAGGACTCGATCGTCTCGCTGACGGAGACCTACCTGCCGACGAAGAACCCGGGCACGTGGGATCTGGAGGCGCTCCAGCGCAACGTGAAGGACGTCTTCGACCTGAACCTGAGCTTCGAGTCCGCCGGCGACCGCGAGACGGTCGAGAACGACCTCTACAAGGCGGCGGAGAAGGTCATCCTCCAGCGCGAGCAGGAGTTCGGCGAGGACTTCCTGCGCTTCCTGCAGTACCGGTACCTGGCGACGATCGACCAGCTGTGGAAGGACCACCTGCTGGCGATGGATCACCTGCGGCAGGGCATCGGCCTGCGCGGGTACGGCCAGAAGGATCCGAAGCAGGAGTACAAGAAGGAGGGCTACAACGGCTTCATCCAGATGCTGGCGGCCATCAAGACGCAGTTCGTCAGCCAGATGATGCGGGTGCAGGCGCGCAACACGGCCGAGGAGACGGCCCGCATCCAGAAGCAGATGGCGCAGCGGCAGAAGCAGGCCCTGGAGGGCCGGGCGAACGAGGAGGGCAAGATCGACCAGGCCTCCGCGGCGCCCAAGGCTCCAGTCAAGGCCGAGGGGCCTCGGGTGGGCCGAAACGATCCGTGCCCGTGCGGCAGCGGCCGTAAGTACAAGAAGTGCCACGGCGCCGCCGAGGCGAACGTCTAGGCCAGGCTCCCTCCTGGTAGTACCAGCCGGCGCGGTCTCTCCTCCTTCCGGAGCGAGGGCCGCGCTGGTGGCTTTTCAGGGGCTCGGACTCTTCTCGCCCCAGAGGTAGGGCAACTCCAACTCGAGCGCCTCGAAGGGCTCGGCGCGCACGCGGGTCATGCCCGCATGGGTGATGAGCAGCGTGTAGCGAGCCTCCTGGAGCCGGAACACCTCCAGCGTGCGCCGCTCCGGATCCACCAGCCAGACGTGCTGCACGCCCTCGCGCGCATACACGGGCATCTTGAGCGCTCGGTCCAGCGCGGCAGTCGAGGGGGAGAGCACCTCACACACCCAATCCGGCGCCAGGGTGAAAGCCGCCGTGCGTGGAGGCTGGGACATGCGTTCTTGGCGCCAGCCGGCGAGATCGGGCACCAGCACCTCTTCGCCCAGATGCAACTCCGGCTCATCGAGGAGGATCCAACCGCCAGGGCCACCACGCCCTCGATCGAACGGGCCGAGCAGCTCGCCCCCGAGCCGCGAGGCCGCCACCGTATGCGGGGCTGCAGGCCGGGGGCTGACATGCAGCTCTCCGGCGATGAGCTCACCCACCACGTGCTCGGGCAGAGCCTCCAGGTCCGCGTAGGTGGCCGGTTTCCGTTCCATTCCTTCCCCATATTCCTCGACGCCCGTCCCCGTTTCCATGCAGGCGGGGATAGCACCCCGGTCTGACTCGTCACGTCACCTCACCGGGAGCTTCCCTCCCAGGTTGTTCCCGGAGAGGGTACGACGCAAGGGCGCGCCACGAGGGTACGGGACTTGTGGCCCTCAAGCTGAGCCGTGTAGCAGCCGGGGGGCCAGGTGCCGTCTTCCAGGGCGAACCAGGCACAGGGACCGCTGCCTGCTAGCCAAGTAGACAGGCTCCGATGTAGGCGTGGACACACCCGCAAGCGGTGAAAGCTTGCGGACTCCCGAGGGGTTTTGTTAAGGACCCCCCCGCCCTGGGTTCTTCCGGGGCGGTAGGACGCAGCACCCACTACTCACACGTCCGTGCCGGCAACCGGTGCTCTGCTTTCTAGAGCAAACGGCCGGGGTTTCATCGGGCGTGGCGGACACAACCGGAGAAGCAAACATGTCGGAGACGCAGCAGGAGACTCAGACTCAGGCGCAGGCCATGGCCGCCGCGAGCGGCATCACGATGAAGCAGCTGCTGGAGGCCGGCGTTCACTTCGGCCACCAGACCAAGCGCTGGAACCCGAAGATGAAGCCCTACATCTTCGGCGCCCGCAACGGCATCTACATCATCGACCTGCAGAAGACCGTCGTCATGGCCCGCCAGGCCTTCCGCTTCGTGGCGGACCTCACCTCGCGTGGCGGCCACGTGCTCTTCGTGGGCACCAAGAAGCAGGCCCAGGACGTCATCCGCGAGGAGGCTGCTCGCGCTGGCCAGTTCTTCGTCACCAGCCGCTGGCTCGGTGGCACCCTGACCAACTTCAAGACCATCAAGCAGGGCATCGACCGCCTGAAGACCCTGGAGAAGATGTCCGAGGACGGCACCTTCGACCGCCTGCCCAAGAAGGAAGTCGCCCAGCTGGAGCGTGAGCGCGAGAAGCTCGAGAAGAACCTGGGCGGCGTGAAGGAGATGACGAAGCTGCCCCGCTGCGTGTTCGTCGTCGACCCGAAGAAGGAGCACATCGCCATCCACGAGGCCACCCGCCTGGGCATCCCCGTGATCGGCGTGGTGGACACCAACTGCGACCCGGACGGCATCGACTTCGTCATCCCGGGCAACGACGACGCCATCCGCTCCATCAAGCTCTTCACCTCGAAGATCGCCGACGCGTGCCTCGAGGGTGGCGCCCGCTACCGCGCCTCGGGCGCCGCCGAGCGCGACGAGCAGGAGGAGCGTGAGGGCCGCGACGACCGCCGGGACCGCGACGACCGCCGGGGCCCGCGCCGTGGCGACCGGGGTGATCGTGGCGACCGCCGCGGCGGTGACCGGGGCGGCGAGCGCCGGGGTCCCCTCGTGGAGATGAAGGCCACGGCTCCGACCGCGGCCCCCGAGGGTGAGGCCCCCGAGGCCGCGGCGGCTGCTGAGGAGGCGCCGGCGGCCGAGTAGGTCCGCGCCCTCTCGCGTCAGCACTGAAGTCGGCCGGGTGGTGCTCACCACCCGGCCTTTCCATTTCCCCAACCGAAGTACTTGAACAACGCCTCGCCGGCGCACTGCGCACGCGGGGTCTGGAGACGAACATGGCCGAGGTCAGCGCCACGATGGTGAAGGAGCTCCGCGAGAAGACCGGCGCGGGCATGATGGACTGCAAGAAGGCGCTCTCCGAGAGCGGCGGCGACTTCACCAAGGCCGAGGAGTGGCTGCGCAAGAAGGGCATCTCCCGCGCCGGCGCCAAGGAGAGCCGCGTCGCGGCCGAGGGCATCATCGCCACCTACGTCCACGGCGGCCGCATCGGCGTCATGGTGGAGATCAACTGCGAGACGGACTTCGTGGCTCGCAACGAGGACTTCCAGGCCCTGGCCAAGGACGTCGCCATGCACGTCGCCGCGGCCAGCCCGCAGTACGTGCGCCGCGAGGAGATCCCCGCGGACGTGCTGGAGAAGGAGAAGGAGATCCAGCGCGCCCAGCTCAAGGAGCAGAAGAAGCCCGAGGCCATGTGGGACAAGATCCTCGTGGGCAAGCTGGAGAAGTACTACGAGACGGTCTGCCTGGTGGACCAGTTCTGGGTGAAGGACGACAAGAAGCGCATCCACGAGATGGTCACCGAGCGCGCCGCGAAGATCGGCGAGAAGGTCTCCATCCGTCGCTTCGCGCGCTTCGTGGTGGGCGAGGGCATCGAGAAGAAGAAGGATGACCTGGCCGCCGAGGTCGCCAAGACGCTGGGCACCACCCAGGCCTAGCCGCGCCGCCAGCCCCCCGGGCTGACGTGGGCCGTGCGCTCCAGGTTCCCAACAGGGCCTGGGGCCGCGGCCCTTCGCGTCTTCCGGGGCCTGCCCGGCGGCCCCCCCAGAGGGTTGACGGGAGACGCTCCAGGGCCGGGGTGGCGACGCGAACGTTGATCGGGGGCGGGGTGGGGGATATGAGCGGAACCGCATGTCTGACCCGACCCGCTCCCTCCGTTACAAGCGTGTGCTTCTCAAGCTCTCCGGCGAGGCCCTCATGGGCGATGGGAAGTACGGCATCCATCCGCCCACGCTCACCCGCATCGCCAGCGAGGTGAAGGAGCTGGTCCAGGCGGGCGTGGAGCTGGCCGTGGTGATTGGCGGCGGCAACATCTTCCGCGGGGTGGCCGGAGCCACCGAGGGCATGGATCGCGCGAGCGCCGACTACATGGGCATGCTCGCCACCTGCATCAACTCCATGGCCATGCAGGACGCGCTGGAGAAGCAGGGCGTCTTCACCCGGGTGCTGTCGGCCATCAAGATGGAGCAGATCGCCGAGCCCTACATCCGCCGGCGCGCCGTGCGCCACCTGGAGAAGGGCCGCGTCGTCATCTTCGCCGCGGGCACGGGCAACCCGTACTTCACCACGGACACCGCCGCCTCCCTGCGCGCCATGGAGATCAACGCCGAGATCATCCTCAAGGCCACCAAGGTGGACGGGGTGTACAACGCGGACCCGAAGAAGGATCCCGCGGCGCGGCGCTACCGCACGCTCACGTACATGGACGTGCTCAAGCAGAACCTGAATGTGATGGACTCCACGGCCATCTCGCTGTGCATGGACAACAAGCTGCCCATCGTCGTGTTCGACCTGACGACGCGCGGCAACATTGGACGGGCCGTGCTGGGCAACGGGGATATCGGTACAGTGGTGGGTGCGGCCGAGACGGTCTGGGCCTGAATCTCTTCTTCTCCTTCCGAAGGAGCACACAATGGCGAACGAGGACGTCGTTGCGCAGTTGAAGGGCCGTATCGACAAGACGCTCGATGATCTCAAGAAGGACCTGGCCAAGGTGCGCACCGGGCGCGCCAGCACCAGCCTTCTGGACGGCATCCGGGTGGACTTCTATGGCACGCCCACCCCGCTCAACGGCGTGGCCAGCGTGAACGCCCCCGAGCCCCGGCTCATCACCATCAAGCCCTGGGACAAGGGCGTGCTGAAGGACATCGAGAAGGCCATCCGTGAGGCCAACCTCGGCATCAACCCGATGAACGACGGCGAGCTCATCCGCCTGCCGTTCCCGCCGCTGACCGAGGAGCGCCGCAAGGACATCGCCAAGCAGGTGAAGTCCAAGGGCGAGGAGCACAAGGTCGCCGTCCGCAACATCCGCCGGGACGCCAACGAGGCGCTCAAGGTCCAGCTGAAGGACAAGAAGATCACCGAGGACGACAACAAGCGCCTGCAGGAGCGGGTGCAGAAGGAGACCGACGCGGGCGTGGCCGAGGTCGACAAGATCATCGCCGCGAAGGAAAAGGAGGTCATGTCGGTCTGATTTGGGGCTTTAATGGCCCTGTATGCGTGCTGCCCTCGTCGCCGAACCCGCCATCCCCGTCGCTACGGCCCTGCGCAGGTTCCTGGAGAGCGCGGGCTACGCCGTCATCGTCGTGGGCACCGCGGCGGAGGCGCTCCGGGAGGTCCGCACCAGTCCCCCGGAGGTGCTGCTCACCTCGCTGTCCCCAGCTCTGGATGGCGAGGCGCTGTGCCGTGAGGTGAAGCAGGAGTCGCCAGCGCTGCCGGTGCTCCTGCTCTACATGCCCGAGGAGGAGAACCCCGAGGAGCGCGCCACCGCGGCGGGCGCTGATGCCTGCCTGGTGGGTCCCCTCAAGCGCACCACGCTGGTGACGTGTGTGGGGCTGATGCTCCAGCTCGCCGAGGTCCGCGCCGCGGCCCGCGCCAACAAGGCCCCCGCGGCCCTGGAGCCGGAGGCCGATGACGTGGCGGCCCGCCGCTTCGGGCTGGAGGGCCCATCCTCCCCGGACTTCGACTTCCTCAAGCGGCTGCTGTTGATGGAGGTGAAGCGCAGCCGGCGCTACCGCTACCCCATCGCCCTGCTGCTGCTGGAGCTGGATCACCTGGCTGACCGCACCGCGCACCTGGGCTCCGCGCAGCGCACCACGCTCCTGGCGGAGATGCTGGGGCTGATCTCCGGCGGGGTGCGCGACATCGACGTCATCGTCCCCACCACCGAGGGCCGCTTCGTCGCCTTCTTCCCCCACACGCCGAAGATGGGAGCGCTGGTGGTGGCCGAGCGGATGCGTCAGCGGGTGAGGACGCTGGCGCGCCTGCCGAACATGACCGTGTCCATGGGGCTGTCCGTCTTCGAGCCCTCGCCCGTGCGGGGCCAGACGCAGGTGAGCTTCGGCAACCTGATGAAGGACGCCAGCGAGGCGCTGCGCAAGGCCCAGGCCGAGGGCGGGGACCGCGTGGTCTTCATCGAGCGCGAGAGCCCCGCCGAGGAAGAGCTGACGGAGGACTGAGCCCTCTCAGGCCGGGTAGCCGAGGGGCTCGCCGGTGAGCTCGCGCACCACGTCCGCGACGAAGGCGAAGAGCTCCAGCCCCTTGCCCTTGTCGTCCTTCCAGGTGCCGGAGGCCTCGTCGTACGAGAAGTGGATGCCCTGCGACTTACCGGCCACCCAGATCTGCCGCACGGCGCGCTGGGTGTTGACGATGCACTTCTCGCGCGAGCGGGCGGTGAGGGTGAGCATGTCCCCCGTGCTCTCTGCCTCGAGCACGTCCGGATCCAGCTCGTCCGCGGCGGCCAGCATGCGCTTGAAGACCGCGGCGACGCGCTGGTTGTAGAGAGCCTCGTCCATCACTGGATGACGTCGAGTACCTGCTGGCCCGGAGCCGCGTAGAAGAGGAACTTCAGCGCGGGGTTCTCGCCCTCGGTGCGCTCCAGGGCGATGACGGTGCCGGGATTCACCGGCTTGGGGAAGGACTGCATGCCCAGCAGGTGAGCGGCCAGCGCTCCCATGGACGGCTGGTGCCCCACCAGCACGAGGTTCTGGTCCGCGTGCTCGGCGATGACGGGCTCCACGGCGCCCACGGGCATGTCCGGCAGCAGGCAGCGGTGGGCGCGCAGCAGCCCCTCGTGCTTCACCGCGAAGGAGAGGATCTGCGCCGTCTGCACCGTGCGCACCAGCGGGCTCGTCAGGATGAGCGAGATGGGCCCCATCCGCTCGGAGAGCGAGGCGAAGTGCTGGGCGGTGTTGCTGCGGGCCTTTGCGGTCAGCGCGCGCGCCTCGTCGCCAAGACCCTCGGGGATCTCCGCGTCCGCATCGCCGTGCCTTACCAGGAAAAGCCTCAAAGTCCCTCCACCGCTCACGACAACGAAGCGCGGTTCGTACACGACCCTGGATGGGTTGGTCAAAGGTAATGCGGGGATTGTTCAGTGGTGCAGATCCCCCCCGGTAGGTCGTTGAGGAGGCGCCGAACCCTGTCCCCGCGCTCCGGGAGAATATACTGCCTCGCCTCGGTTTCTCGTCCCGAGAGGAGTGGGCATGCGTCGGTCGTTGTGGGTGCTGTGCGTGGCGCTGGTTTTCTCAGGCTGCAAGAAGGAGAAGGCGGAGCCCACGACTCCCGCCATGGAGACAGCGAAGCCCTCGCCGGCTCCGTCTCAGGGTGAGCAGGCAGCGGAGCCGCCGGAGGCCGAGTTTGCACCGGGCCCGTACCCGCTCACGAAGGAGAAGCTCGACGCCTATGTGGGCTACCAGCGCAAGCTGCTGGACTCCTACGAGGCACTCCTGAAGGACCTGGCCCAGGTGAAGCGGGACGCGGGGAAGGGGGATGAGCTGGCCGAGGTGAACGCGACGATGAAGCTCATCGAGGGCAAGGCGAGAGCAGAGGAGGCGGCGCGCAGGGAGGCCGGGCTCAGCGCGGAGGACGTGAACGGCATCGCGGATGTCGTGACGGCCGTCATCAGCCAGCGCCAGCTGACCCAGTCCTTCCACATCGAGGAGGAGCTGAAGAAGCTGGAGGAGATGCAGGCGAAGCTGAGGCCGGAGCAGCGCGAGGAGCTGGCCCCGCAGCTGGCCGCCATGCGCGAGCGCATCGAGGAGCTGCAAAAGCTCACGGAGGTGCGCCGCACGTACGGAGACGCCAACGTGGATCTGGTGCTCACCCGCGAGGAGGAGCTCGCGAAGAACTACCAGGACATGCTCAGCACCTTCAGCCGGCGGTGACGGAGCGGCGGGCTCCAGGGGTCTGCCTGCCTCCGCCCGGGACGTCCATGCAGTGCCTGCCCATCGGGGGTAGGATGGCGCCGTATGGCCCTGCAACCTGGAGCGCGGTTCGGCCGCTATGAGCTGGTGTCGCGCCTGGGAAGGGGCGGCATGGCGGAGACCTACCGCGCCCGGCTCGTGGGCGACGCGGGCGTCACCAAGCCCGTGCTCATCAAGAAGGTGCTGCCCGAGTACGCCAACGACGAGGCCTTCACCACCATGTTCGTGAGCGAGGCGCGCATCTCCGCCTCGCTGTCGCACGGCAATATTGCTCAGGTGTACGACTTTGGGCGGGTGGACGGGGAGTACTTCCTGGCCATGGAGTTCGTGGACGGCCAGCCGCTGCACCGCATCCTCAAGCGCGCGCTGCGCACCGGGATGGCCTCGCTTCCCATCCCGGTCGCCACCTTCATCGCCATCGAGCTGTGCCGGGGGCTGCACTACGCCCACACCCGCACGGATGACAGCGGCCGGCTCCTGGGCATCGTCCACCGGGACATCTCTCCGGACAACGTGCTCATCAGCTACGAGGGCCAGGTCAAGATCGTCGACTTCGGCATCGCCAAGGCGCGCGAGCTGCGCGGGTTCAACACCGAGCCGGGCGTGGTGAAGGGCAAGTACCTGTTCTTCTCGCCGGAGCAGGCGCGGGGCAAGGAGGTCGACGCGCGCACGGACGTATGGGCCACCGGGGTCGTCCTCTACGAGATGCTGTGCGGCCAGCTCCCGTTCCAGGGTCCTCAGTACGCCGCGGTGTCCAAGCTCGTCAAAGGAGAGTTCCCCCGTCCCCGGGAGCTCAACCCGGAGCTGCCCGAGGAGCTGGAGGACATCGTCATGCACGCGCTGACGGTGAACCGGGCCCAGCGGCTGGAGTCCTGCAACGAGCTGGGCGACGCGCTGACGGCGTTCCTCTACGCCACCGAGCCGCGGTTCTCGGCGATGTCGCTCGCCCACTTCGTACAGAGGACCTTCCAGGAGGATCTCTCCGCCGAGGGGCGGCAGGTGCAGGTGCCTCGCTCGTTCCTGGAGCAGATGGCCCGGTGGCAACGATCAACGTCCGAGACCACCCCGGTCCCGGCATTCTCCAACCCCACCCCCCGGTCTGCTCGGCCATCGACTCCCCGGCAAGCGGCGCTGGCTCCCCGGCAAGCGCTGCCCGCTCCCCAGGAGGCGGCTCCCGCCTCGCAGGACGCTGCCCCCGCGACCATGTCCGCGGGCAAGGCCCTGTACGTGGGCCTGAGCGCGGGCGCGGTGCTCACGGTGGTGGCTGTCGTCCTCCTCTTCGTCGCCATGGGGGAGCCGCGGCTGAACGGGCCGGACGCGACCACCTCGGTCACTTCGCTTGGGCCGGCGGGCACCGGGGCCTCGGCTCCCGCTCCCGGGTCGGGCGCCTCGTCACCGTCCCCCGCGAAGGTTTCCCAGGAGCAGGCGGGCCTGAAGCCGGTGGTGAGCCCCACGCCGGAGACGCCTCCGCGGGTGGAGCGCTCGACGGCGGAGCGGGCCAAGGCCGCGTATGAGGCCGGGGCCAGGCTCTTCGAGGCGAAGCAGTACAAGGAGGCCGGCATTGAGGCTCTCCTGTGCATCGAGTTCGACTCGAAGAACCTGGACTGCCAGAAGCTCGCGGGCGATGCGCTCGCCGCGCAGGGCGACAAGGAGAAGGCGGCGGAGCGGTATCGGACCTTCCTCCGCCTCGCGCCGGGAGAGGAGCGCGCCCTGGAGGTCGAGCAGTCCCTGGCGCTGCTCCTGGGAATCACTCCGCCCCCGCAGCGCCTCCCGGATCCACCGCCTCCGCCTCCGACACCCCTGAGCCCCGCGGCGCGAGCCGAGGTCAAGGCGGTCTTCACGGAGGCCGCGAGGCTGATCCGGGCCAAGCAGTACGCCGCCGCGATCACCAAGACGAACCGGTGCTTGAAGCTGGACCCCAACCATGCCGAGTGCCACATGGCCGCTGGCGCGGCCTACGCCTCGTTGGCCAACTGGGACAAGGCCGTGGTGCACTACCGCAAGTTCGTGACGCTGGCCCCCGACCACAAGCTGGCTCCCAGCGTCCGGCAGACCCTGGAAGGCTACGAGCAGGCCAGGTCCCAGTAGGGAACCGCGGCGAGGCGCCGGGCTTCAGACGCGCTTCAGGTCCGGCACCTTCTGCATCAGCCGCGCGAGGTACACGTCCGAGATCTTCTCCAGCACCGTGTTGCCGCGCAGGCGCTGGTTCAGGTTCACGAAGTCCACCTGGTCCAGCTTCTGGTCCTGGTTGAAGCACGAGAAGACCCACGTCTCCTTGCCCGTCACCGGGTCCACGTGCTTCTGGAGGCACTGGGCGCAGATCTCCTTCATCATGCACTGCATCGGCGAGTTGATGGAGCCGATGGCCTCGTGCCCGGGCTTGAGGAAGGGCTGCAGCACTCTGTGGCGGGCCTGCTGCACCGCGCGCATCATCCGGTCCGAGCCGATGGCGATGATGCGGTCCACCTCGCTCAGGGAGATGAGCGGCGGGGCCCCCAGCGAGCCCTGCGCGTAGGCGAGCATCGCCTGGACCACGTTGCCCCGGAACGCCGTGTCCTGCGGGCGCCGCGGCTGGATGAGGTCGCCCCCGTCCACGGACCAGACGATCTGGTCCGTGCCGGCCTCGATCTCGTCCTGCTTGAAGCTGTCCGCCTTCGACCGGTAGCCCGCGAAGTAGATGACGCGGCAGCCGGCCGCCTTGAGCGAGCGCGCGATCGAGAAGAGCACCGCGTTGCCCAGGCCGCCGCCCACGAGCACCACCGTCTCGTTGCGGCCGATCTCCGTGGGCGTGCCGGTGGGGCCCATGAGCACCACGGGCTCACCGGGCCGCAGCGCGGCGCACAGGCGAGAGGAGGAGCCCATCTCCAGCACGATGGTCCCCATCAGCCCCTTCTCCTTGTCCACCCACGCGCCCGTGAGGGCCAGGCCCTCCATGATGAGCCGCGTGCCATCCACCACCGGGGCCAGCCGCTCGAAGTTCTGCAGGCGGTAGAACTGGCCGGGCTCGAAGTGCCTGGCCGCGAACGGGGCCTTCACCACCACCTCCACGATGGTGGGCGTGAGCCGGTTGACGGCCACCACGGTGGCGTTGAACGCCTCGTCCAGCTTCGCGAAGTGGCCGGCCAGCTTCTCGTCGCGCTGGCGCTGGCCGAGCTCGTCCGAGAAGTCCACCGAGGCCAGCTCCCGGGCGAAGAGGCGCGACACCTGGGGGTACCCGTCCTTCGCGCTCGCCATGGCCTTCACCACGTTGCCCGCGTAGGTGGGGTGGTTGTCTCCGTAGAAGGAGATGAAGCGCCCGTCCTTCTGGTACGAGGTGAAGAAGCCCACCTTGGCCAGCAGATCCTCGCTGGCCTGCTCCACGGGCATGAGCTCGAAGCCCTCGCCGGCCTCCGCCAGCTCGAAGCCCAGGAAGTACTCCTTGTTCGAGTCGAGCTGGAAGGTGCCCGGGTACTCCTTCTCGTAGGTGACGTTGGGCGCGGTGCCCGCCGCCACACAGACGGTGCGCGCGGGCAGCTCGAAGAACTCGCCGCTGCCCTTGAGCTTGCCGTCCTTCGTCACCATGCGCTCGAAGCGGATGGCCTGCACCGCCCCGGACGCGTCCGGCAGGGCCTCCATCGGGCTCATGCGCTCGATGAAGCGGATGCCCTCCTCCAGCGCCTTCACCACCTCCTCGTGGTTGAGGCGGTAGGCGGGGGACTCCGTGAGGCTGCGGCGGTACACCAGGCTCACCCCGCCCCAGCTCCGCACCAGCTTGATGAGGTCCGGGCTGCGGCCCTCGGCGCGGGCCCGCTCGCGCTCGGCGCGCACCGCGCGGCCGTGCTCCAGGAAGGTCTGGTAGGTGGCGCGCTCCTCGCCGTCCAGCTTCGCGAGGACGGCCTCCTCGCCGATGTCCACGGCCAGCCGCTCGTGCCGCGCCAACGTCCGCTCCACCTGCACCGGGTAGTAGGCCATCAGCTCCGTGGCCGTGTCGATGCCGGTGAGGCCGCCGCCGATGACGATGGCCGGCAGCTGCACCTGGAGGTTGGCCAGCGAGTCCCGCTTGAAGGCGCCGGTGAGCTGGAGCGCCATCAGGAAGTCGCTCGCCTTGCGGATACCCCGGATGAGGTTGTTCTTCATCCCGATGATGGTGGGGCGGCCCGCGCCCGCCGCGATGGCGATGTGGTCGAAGCCCAGCTTCCAGGCGTCGTCGATGGTGAGGGTGCCACCGAAGCGCACGCCGCCGTAGATGCGCAGGTTCTCCCGGCGCGCCAGCGTCAGGTGGATGAGCGTGAGGAAGTTCTTGTCCCAGCGCACGGTGATGCCGTACTCGGACACGCCGCCGAAGCCCTCGAGCACGCGGTCGTCCAGCTCGTGGGTGAGGGCCTTCCAGTCGTAGATGGCCTTGAGCGGCTTGCCGTTGCGGCCCAGCAGCTCGTCATCGAAGGTCTCGATCTTCAGGCCGTCCATGCCGGTGACGCCGAAGCCCTCGTTGAGCAGGTAGTGCGACAGCGTGTAGCCCGCGGGCCCCAGGCCCACGACGAGCACGTTGCGGCCCCGGTACGGCAGCGCGTACGGCCGGCGGACGTTGAGCGGGTTCCACCGGGTGAGCAGGCCGTAGATCTCGAAGCCCCACGGCAGCTCCAGCACGTCCGTGAGGACGGAGGTCTCCGCCAGGGGGATGTTCACCGGCTCCTGCTTCTGGAAGATGCAGGCCTTCATGCAGTCATTGCAGATGCGGTGGCCGGTGCCGGGGCACATGGGGTTGTCCAGCACCACCATGGCGAGCGCGCCCACCGAGTTGCCCTCGCGCTTGAGCAGGTGCATCTCGGAGATGCGCTCATCCAGCGGGCAGCCGGTGAGCGGAATGCCCAGCGGGTTCTTCTTGAAGGAGTGGCCCTCGGCGACCGGGTCCTTCGCCTTGAAGCCCTTGGAGCAGGAGTCCTTCTCGCGCTCATGGCAGATGACGCAGTAGTCCACCTCGTTCATCGCGTCGCGGGGCGTGCCGCGGCGATCCGTGAGCTTGAAGCCGTCGCGGTGGCGCAGGTGCTCCTCGGGGCCCTCGGCGATCTCCGGCAGGTTCGGGTCCGGCCGGTGCAGCTGCACGAGCTGGTCGAACACGAGCGGCTTGGGCAGCCGGTGCGTGGGCCAGGTGTGGAACAGCTCCTTCTGCTCCGGGTGGAGCGCGCGGGCGAACGTCCAGCGATCCGCCAGCGAGAGGAGGGCGCGGATCGACTGGAGCTCGGCGTCGTCGTCACCCTTCGTGACGAGGCTGGAGCCGAAGGCCTCCTGGCCCTCGGGCGTGGCCAGCAGGGTGGTGCGCAGGGCCGTCCAGCGCTCGCGCAGGGCCGCGGCGCTCTCCTGCTTCTCCGGGGGCAGCGCGCCGGAGAAGAGGCGCTCCAGGTCCATCAGCGTGAGGATGGACTCGGCCAGGCAGCGCTCCAGGTCCCCCGCCGCCAGGGCCTCCGGGAAGCCGAGCTGCAGCAGCAGGCGCATCCGGGCGTCGAGCGAGGGGAACTCGGCGAGCGTGGGCCGCTCCGGGGCGCCCTTCTTGAAGACGCGGCGGGTGATGAAGTCGCGCTTGAAGTCGAACAGGGGCAGCTCGCCCGTGAGGCGGCGCGCCAGGCCCTGCTGCTCGCCCTCGATGTTGAAGAGGCGGGCGAGGAAGCGGGCCACGTGGCGGGAGACGCGGATGAGCAGGTCCGACTCGGGGGGACCGGAGAGGCTCGTGCCCCCGGACTTCCGGTAGGCCTCGAAGGCCTGGAAGAGCTCGGGCTCGTGCTCGGTGAGCCAGGCGTCGAAGCGCTCCGCGAGCCGGCGCAGCCCGCGGGGACGGTAGAGGTCCTCGAAGGTGAACCCGGGCAGGCCCAGGGTCAGCGTGGGGCTGGAGTCAGGAGGCAGAGCAGTCAGAGCGCGCATATCACTGGGGGTATAAGGGCCAACCTGGGGAAACGGCCCTGGCAGAACGCCTATTTCGCGGTCCACCGCCCGGAAAGCAAGCAGGCTTGAGGCCCTACATGGGGCTGGCCGATGGGAGCGATTCCGCTGGCTTTCATGACCGTGAGCGCCAGCCGGGCGGGCGAGGGTGCTAGAAAGGCGCGCCCTGCCTCCCGAATCTCCAGGAGTGAATGTGTCCACCGAGCACCCCCCGGCCGCCTCTCGCTCCGACGCGGGGTTCGTCGCCTCCCCGCCTACCGAGGGGTGGGGGCTGGCGGCCGGTTGTCTGGCTGCGGCCACAGTGCTGGGGCTGACGCTACAGCTCACCAACGGCAACCTGCGGGAGGACGCCATTCAGGGCCTCACGCGGGCGCTCGCGCTGTGCCTCGGGGGGATCGCCGCCTCGCGGCTCGGGCGGTGGACGACGGGGGCGGAGGCCGTGCTGGCCGTGCTCCTGGGGGGCGCGCTGCTGCTCCAGCTCGAGGCGATGATGCAGGAGCACCCGGGCATGTACCTGCGGCTCGGCGGCCCCTGGCCCTATGCCCCCCTGTACGTGAGGCTGGCCACGGAGGCGCTGATCGCGGGGGCGCTCCTGGCGGGTTCGGAGCGCTCGCGGCGCTGGCTCGTCCTCGCGCTGCTGGGGGTGCACTTCTCCCTGGGCGCCTGGCTGCTGCGCACCTCGCCCGCGCCCTGGATCGACGTCTTCATCTTCGAGACGCAGGGGGTGGAGACCTTCCTCCAGGGACACAACCCGTACGCCATGACCTTCCCCAACATCTACGGGGACGGCGGGTTCTATGGAGAGGGGCTGGTGGAGAACGGGCGGCTGCTGTTCGGCTTTCCCTACCCCCCGCTGAGCCTTTACCTCTCCACGCTGGGCAAGGTGCTGGGGGGGGATCCCCGCTACGCCAAGCTCGTGGCGATCACGCTGGCGGCGGGCCTGATGGCCTATGCCCGGGGTGGGCGGCTGGGCGCTGGGGCCGCGGCGCTGCTGCTGCTGACGCCGCGAGGGCTCTTCGTGCTCGAGCAGGCGTGGACCGAGCCCTTCCTCATCCTGCTGCTGGCGGCCACGGTGTTCAGCGCGTGCCGGTTCCCCCGGGCGCTGCCCTACGTGTTCGGCCTGCTGCTGGCGGTGAAGCAGTACACCGTCTTCATGCTGCCGCTGCTGCCGCTGCTCACGCCCCTGCGAGGGCGGCAGCTCTGGGGCTTGCTCTGGCGTGCGGGCGCCACCGCGCTGGTGGTGAGCCTGCCGCTCATCGTGATCAACGTGCCGGCGTTCATGCGGAGTGTGGTGACGCTGCAACTCCACCAGCCCTTCCGCATGGACGCGCTGAGCTACCTGGCCTGGTGGGTGTCGCAGGGGCACCCGCAGCCGCCGGTGTGGATCGCCTTCGCGGGAGTGGCCGTGGCCACGGCGCTGGTGCTCTGGCGCGCGCCCCGGACGCCCGCGGGGTTCGCGGGGGGAGTCGCGTTCGTCTACGCCGTCTTCTTCGCCCTCAACAAGCAGGCCTTCTCGAACTACTACTACTTCGTGGTGGGCGCGCTCTGCATCGCGGTGGCGGCGCGCACGCCGCCGGAGACGGCGGAGCCTCGACGGTAAGGCGAAGGGCTCAGGCGGTGCGGCGCGGGGGCGTCTTGGGGGGCTCCTGGGACGAGGAGGTGCCGGGCTCGCTCCGGGAGTCCTGGGCCTCGCGCAGCCGCTGGGCGCGCAGGGCGCTCCGCTCCTTCGAGTCCTTGAGGACGAAGCTCACGTCGGGCGTCGTCTCGGCCTCCACATAGATCTGGTACGAGAAGAGCGTCTTGCTCAGGCGGATCAGGGCGAGGTTCGCCCCGAGGGCCGCCTTGCCGAGCACGCCGTTGCCGAGCACCTTGGGGAACGGCGCGGGGACGCCGCGGAGCTCCTTGATGCGGAAGCCGTTGTCCCGCAGCAGGTGGCGCAGGCTCCGGAAGGTGAACAGGCGCGTGTGCGTCCGGTCCAGGATGCCCGCCTTGCCGTAGTTGAACTGCCCCGCGAGCAGCATCAGGCGCTGGACGACGAAGCCGATGTTGGGCGTGGTCAGCACCAGCTTCCGGGGGGTGTAGTCGAACTGCTGGCGCAGCTCGGCGAGGAACTGCTCGGGATCCTTGAGGTGCTCGATGACGTCCAGCAGGAGCAGGTGGTCGTAGTCGCGCACGTCGAAGCGCAGCGGCTCGTCCAGGTTCTGGACGTGGACCTGGATGCGCGGATCGGACTGGGCGGGCGGGTGCTGGTCCACGACCGCGGTGGTGCAGCCCTTGTTGACGAGCTCGGCGGCCATGCCTCCCGGCCCGGCGCCGATGTCCAGCACCTTGGCGCCGGGGGGCACCGCGTCCAGCGCCCACGAGTGGCTGCTCGCGTAGCCCAGCTTGAGATCATAGTGCCGGTTGTCGTGGCTGATCGGATCGTAGCGGCGCTGGTAGAGCAGGCCGGCGCGGTGGAGGACGTTGCGCGCCGTGGCCAGCATCACGTCCTTGGCGTACTTCATCCCGTTCACCCGGGAGATCTCTCCGCCGTAGTAGGTGGGGATGGGCAGCTCCAGCAGGCGCGCCTTCGCGTTGAGCAGCTGGAGGATGATCTCGGTGTCGAAGTGGAAGTCGTTGGAGTTGAGCTGGAAGGGGATGCGGCGCAGCGCCTCCACCGAGTAGATGCGGTAGCCGCTGTGGAACTCGGACAGGCGCGTGCCCAGCAGCGCGTTCTGGACGGTGGTGAGGATCTTGTTCCCCACGTACTTGTAGAGCGGCATGCCGCCCTTGAGCGCGCCGAAGCGGCTCAGCATCCGGCTGCCGAAGACGGCCTCCGCCTGGCCCGCGCGCAGGGGCTCCACCAGCCGGGGCAGCTCCTCGGGCGCGTACTGCCCATCGCCGTGCACCATGGCGACGAAGTCGAACCCCTCGGCGATGGCGTAGGCGTAGCCGACCTTCTGGTTGCCGCCGTAGCCCTGGTTGTGCTCGTTGCGCAGCACGGTCATCCGGATGTCCGGATGGTTCTCCTGGTACTCGCGGCCGATCTCGACGGTCCGATCCTGAGAGGCGTCGTCGACGACCAGCACCTCACACGCGTACTGCTCGAAGATCGAGGCGGGGATGCGCTCGAGCACCCAGCGCAGGGTGGACTCGGCGTAGTAGGCGATGACGAAGATGAGCAGCCGCGGCTGCTGGGACGGCGCGGTCATGGGAGTGCCTCGGAGGGGTCTATAGCTGCCCGGTGCCGGGCGCTTCAAGCCGCGCGGAGCGGCCCCTGCTCATGGGGGGCGGCCCTTGCTCTCCTGCCCGGCCCGCGGGCGGGGGCCTACTTCGCCCGGGGGCGGCGGGGACGGACAGGGACGATGGGAGGCTCCGGCGGAGGGGTGGCGGGAGCCTGCGCGGCCCTCAGCTCCTCCACCTCGCGCCGCAGGCGGAGGACCTCGGCGGAGAGCTGGGCGTAGGAGTCCCGGACATGGCCGTTGAAGACGCGCTGGCGGGCGAGCGTCTCGTTGATGAGCACCTGGCACGTCTTGCGGAAGGCCCACTTGGCCACCACGACGAGCTGGCCCACCCCGCCGCGGTGCGTGTGCAGCGGCAGCGGCTGGGTTGGGTCCGCGTGCTCCTCCAGGGAGTGGAGGTAGAAGGACAGCGGATCCACCCGGGGCTCGACGCCCTCTTCAGGGACCTCGGCGGCCTCGGAGGTGGGGAGGCCGCGCGAGCGCAGGCGCTCCTCGATGCGGCCGATCAGCTCACGCGCGGGGATGTCTCGTCCCAACAGCTTCATTGGCGCTTCTCCTCGAGGATGCGATCCAGCTCTTCCTGGTAGGCGGCCACCACCTTCGTCCAGGAGTATTTCTTCGCGTAGGCGAGGCCCTTGTTGCCCATGGGGGCGCGCTCCTGGCCCACCTCGCGCAGGCCGGTGATGAACGACTCCAGATCCTTGTACGCCCGGCCCGCCCCGCTGCGCTCCACCTGGCCCACCAGCACGTCCGAGTGTCCATTGACGAGCACTGGCGTGGACTGGGCGAAGGCCTCCAGCGTGAGCAGCGACAGGCTCTCGAAGCGCGAGGGCACCACCACCGCGAGCGCTCCCGCCAGGGCGTCGTGCTTGTCCTGCTCGTCGATGCGGCCCACGTAGCGCACGCCCTCGCCGGACAGGTCCATGTGGGCCTCGCCCGCGAGGACGAGGTCCGGCGCATCCGCATACCGCTGCCGCAGGGCACGGTGGTGGGAGAGCAGCTCGGGGATGCCCTTTCCGGGCTCCAGCCGGCCCACGTAGAGCAGGTAGGGGCGGTGGACGCCGTACTTCTCACGGAAGCGCTGGGGTGTGGCCTTGGGCCGGTCCACCCCCACGCCCACCACCCGGGCGCGGGCGTGCTTCGGGTAGAAGCGCTCGATGAGGGAGATCTCCTCCGGGGTGTTGCACATCAGCACGCGGGGGCGCTCGAAGACGTCCGCGTAGGTGCCGAAGCGGATGGGGGGCTCGTCGTGCGCGGTGGGCACGAGCAGCGTCCGGTCCGCCACCATGGGCAGGCCCCAGACGGTGGGCGCGTAGAGGTAGGTGAAGAAGACGAAGGCGTCGTAGGCGTCGCGCGCCGTCTCGAGGTGCGCGAGCAGCGCCGGGGACAGCGGGCCCTGCTCGGCCACCCAGTGCTCCTCGCGCAGCCGCTCGTTGGCGCGGTTGAAGACGGTGTTGGACAGGGCGTTGAAGGGGCGGATGTTGCGCGTGCGCGTCACTGGGAAGCGCAGCACCGGCAGCCCGTCCACGCGGTCCGGCCCCGGCGGGAAGGCGTTCTCCCAGGAGAGGTGGTTCTTCGCGCAGGTGGTGAGGAGGGTGAGGTCCCAGTGGGGCGCGAGGTGCTCGGCGAGCTGCTGGGCGTGGCGCTCGGCGCCTCCCGTCACCTCGCCGTAGCGCTGCACCACGATGGCCACGCGCGGGCGCTTCGGCTTTCGGGCGGGCCGCCGAGGACGGGGACGCGGGGAGGCCGTCTCTCTGAGCGCCTCGGCCAGGGCCCGCTGGCTGTTCTCCGCGGAGAAGTGCGCGAGGCGCCGGGCCTGGCCCTGGAGCAAGCGCTGGCGCAGGTCCTGGTTCCCGGTCACCTCGACGACCAGCTCGGCGAGGAAGGAGAAGTGTTTCCGGTCGAAGGCGATGCCCGCGCCCCCGAGCGTCTCCGTGACGGCGGCGGCGCCGAAGGCGAGCACGGGCACCTCGGCGGCCATGGCCTCGATGAGCGGGACGCCGAAGCCCTCGTGCTCGCTCATGGAGACGAAGACGTGCGCGGAGCGGTAGGCGGCGACCAGCTCGGTGTGGCTCAGGCGCCCCAGGAAGTGGACACCGGGTAGGGCCTTGGCGGTGCGCTGCAAGGACTTGAAGTAGCGGCTGCCGGGCTCGTAGCCGCCCACCAGGAGCAGGCGGGCCTCGGGCCGCAGGCGCACCAGCTCCGCGTGGAGCGCGAGCAGATCCTCGAAGCGCTTGTGGGGGGCCACGCGGCTCACGCTGAGCACCGTGGGGCTGGGGCCTCGCAGGCGCTGGAGCAGGGCGGGGTCCGCGTTGGCTTCCGCGAAGCGCTCGGGCTCGATGAAGAGGGGGACGGTGTGGACGTTGCGGTAGCCGGCGGCGCGCAGCTCCGCGCAGTTGAAGTCCGAGACGCCGAGGGCCACCTCGACGAAGGGGGCCATGGCGGCGAGCTGGGCGCGGCCGGAGATGAGCGCCTCGGCCAGCGGGGTGCCCGTGTAGAAGTGGGCGGGGCTGATGTTGTGGAAGACGAGCCCGCGGCGGCAGGGCAGGTGCATCAGGAGGCCGCTCAGCGGCGAGGCGATGCCGTGGTGGTAGAGGACCAGGTCCTCCGGGGCAGGGCGGAGGGCGGAGACGGGGTGCGCCAGGGACTCCAGGCCGGCGCCCACCTCGCCGGCGTAGAGCTCGCCGAAGTGGCCCATGCGGCGCAGGAGCAGCTGCAGGTGCAGCGCGGCCTGGCCGGTGGCATCACCCGGGACGAAGCTGGGAATCAGCTGATGGACTGCCATGGGGCGCCTTGCCTATCACAGGCCCATGGTATGAGGCGCCGGTGTCCATCGGCCCCGTTGCTTTCGACGCGAGCCTCTGGGACGAGCCAACCACGGGTATCGGTCTCTATACCCGGTGTCTGGCCTCGGCCCTGGAGGAGCTGGGTGTTCCACTGGAGCGCTTCGGTGCTCGGGTGTCGGGCGAGCACCCGCGTGGGCGGATGGGCCGCACGGGCTACGCGTTGGCACAGCTGCCGAGGGAGCTGAGCGACTCGCCGGCGCGGCTGTTCCACGCGCTGGGCAACTTCAACCTTCCGCTCACGCGGGTGCCCGGCAAGGCGTACGTCGTCACGGTGCACGATCTGCTCCCGCTGACGATGCGGGAGACGGTGTCCACGGCGTTCCGGTGGCAGTTCCGCCTGTGGCTGGCGCGCAGCCTGAGGGTCGCCGACCGGGTGATCTGTGTGAGCGCGCACACCGAGGATGAGCTGCTGGCGCGCTTCCCCGAGGCGGCGGGGCGCACGCAGGTGGTGCACAACGGCGTGGACCATGTGGACGCGGAGCGCCTGGACGCCACGGGCGAGGCGTTCGTGCGGGCGTTGGCGCTGCCGAAGGACTTCGTGCTGTACGCGGGCTCGCTGGACGTGCGTAAGAACGTGAGCCTGGTGCTGGACGCGCTCGAGCGCCTGCGAGCCAGCGGGAAGAAGGCCTCGCTGGTGCTGGCGGGGCAGAGCTGGTTTGGCTCGGGGCCGGTGGAGACGCGGGTGGGGCGGATGCGGGCGGAGGGCTTCGACATCCGCCCGCTGGGCTACCAGTCCGCGCCGGTCTTCTACGAGCTGATGCGGCGCGCGGCCGTCTTCGTGTTCCCGTCGCGAGGCGAGGGGTTCGGGCTGCCACCGCTGGAGGCCATGCGGCTGGGGACGGCCACGATTGTCTCCAATGCGGGCTCGCTGCCGGAGGTGTGCGGGGACGCGGCGCCTGCGGTGCTCCCGGACGACGCGGAGGGGCTGGCGGAGGTGATCGACCAGCTGCTGCGGTCACCCGGGGAGCGGCGGAGCTGGGCGGAGAAGGGGCGCCGCCGGGCCGCGGAGTTCACCTGGAAGCGGGCCGCCGAGCGGACCCTGGATGCGTACGAAGCGGCACTGGCGCAGACAGAGGGGTAGCCCCGTGCCCGCGAAGAAGACTTCGAAGCTCTGGGCTCACTGCAGCTGAAAAGGAAATCTGTCCCGGTGCCGCTTCAGCAGCAGGGGATCGGGAGGATGGGAACTGGGGCGGCGCAGGTGACGGCCCACGACGTCCTGCAGATATATGCTCAAGTGTGAATCAGGGCGGATGCGTGGATTCATCCGGATGATCAACTCCTCATCGAGGACCAGGTAGCCCCGTTCGAAGGCCCGGTCATGGAGCACGCAGAGGCAAAGGCCGTTGGCTGGGTTCAGCCGGTTCTTCTCATCCTCGGCCCAAGCGACGATGTGGCCCGCGACCAGGAAGTCCGGCTCGGTGAGGCCGCACATGGCACAGGCCTCTCCGTAGTTCGCTTTGACTTGTGCGGCGAACTTCGCGTGCAGGCGGCGGCGCTTGGCGACGACCATGACATCGTTGGCGGAGTAGTCGCTCGGCGCTGCATCCTGGAGACTGCCCAGGAGCCCCGTGAAGCCTTCTTGGGAGTAGGGGATGTCGAACCAGTCCTCCAAGGAGCCATGCTGGGCCTCGAAGGCGCGGACCCTCTCATCTCCGACTCGCGTGATCCCCGGGACATCGAAATTGGGTTGGTAGTCGAACTTCGTGACGAACTCGGACTTGGGAATGCGGATGTGCCGGATGTTGCGCAGGAAGTAGATCAGCTCCCAGGAGTTCGCGCCTTTGACGGGCCAGAGAGCGTCGCCGAGGGCTTTGTTCACCAACTTGAAGGTGACCTGCGCATGGTGGGTGAAGCGCTTCGTGCCCTCCTCGGACAGCAGCACGATGTCGCCCGGTTGCATGGCTTCGAAGAGCGAGCGGCGGGGGATCGTCATCGCCCAGCAGCGGATTCCCTCCATTCCCGCGCGTGCTTGAATCTCCTGGAGGGTGCTCTCTGGGACGTAAGGGGCGAGCCGGGCGGGGGGGACCTCCCTCTCGATCGAGAGCTCCAGGTTCTTGCGATTTGCTGGGGCGAAGTACAGAGACACGCGCACTCCTCGCTGGTTCCAAGAGGCCGGTCCGTGAGGACGGGCCCGCCGGAAGCGGAGTCGGGTGTCTGGCTGATCGCCAGGATGTGGCGGGTAGGCTGTAGAAGGAGAGACCTGGAGTTCCGAGAGTGTCTGGGCAGGTGTCCCGGATCAGGGGCTCTGGTGCTTCGGACGATCCGCGCGGCCACGAGTGAGCTCTGCGGGGTAGTTCCTGCGGTTGACCTCGAGTTTGTCGAGAATGGCTTGCTGAAGCTCGATGCCCGCGCGGTCGCACAGCAAGAGGAGGGAGATCGCTACATCGGCGGCCTCGGCCCGGAGACGCTCATGGTTCTCTGGGCGGCGGACGAAGGCATCAGCCTCGTCGTTTCGCACCCAACGGAGCAGGGCAGCGAGTTCGCCGGCTTCCGAGGCGACGGCCATCGAGAGGTTCTTGGGGTCGTGGAACTTCCCCCAATCCCGCTCTTCGACGAACTTTCGCAGTTCACGCAGGAGGGCCTCGAAGGGGCCTGTGTTGGCGGAGGTATCCGGGGGCGTCATGCCGACCAAGGTAGCAGCAAGGATCCCCGTAGCTGTCTCGAAGATTCAGGGCCACCAGGAGTGAGGGTATGGAAGGGCCCGATCCCTTCGAAGCTAGGCAGGAAATGAACGCGTGCATAACTTCCGCCCCAATTTATGCACACCCGTGCATAACCGTTCATAACGGCCCTACTGACCGTCCGTTCTTCCCCCCTGCGTGGAGCACTTGCGTTCGGGGCTTGACCGTTCGCCGAGCGAGAGTTCAAGGCGCGGTTGGACGCTTCTCGGACGCAAAGCCGCCCGGATCGCCCGAGGAGGTCATCTAGAACCTGTCGACACTCCTGGGCGCCGAGGCCGAGCTCACGCTGGAGATCCGTGTGAAGGTCCCTTCACGCTGTGCCGAGGGGAAGAGATCAGCTCTTCTTCCGGCTGAAGAGCCTGCTCAGGAACCCCCTCTGTGGCTTGGAGGTGCGCTCAGCGCTCAACGCGGCCCGGATGTCTTCTTCCCAGGCGAAGCCTGCAATCTTCCCGTCGCGTACGAGCAGCGGGGTGGGGGAGATGGGCTCGAAGTCCCCTCGCCGGAACTGCTTCTCGCACACGTAGAGGAATCTCTGGATGAGCGATGTCTCCGCTCGCGCCCTCATGGCCATGAGGAGGCCCCTGCGGGGGATGCCCACCATGAGCAATGAGGCCCCCAGGCGCTCGTGCAGGCCGCGCATGAAGTCCACATCCACCAGTTTCTCTGCGGCGTAGTGGTGCCCCATCACGGCAAGCAGGGGGACTCCTAGAAGGTCGTTCTCATCAACCTCTACTTGAATGGCCTTCAGGTTCTCGAGTGCTCGCACATGCAACTCGCCGGGAGCCTGATTTCGTGTCTCCTCCTTCGTGAAGTAGCGAAAGGAGTTTGGCAGGTCCTCGCCATAGACCAGCCAGGGAACGAGCGCCTTGGGATCCTGCTGTGCCAGCAAAGGTTGGCAGCGCATCTCCCCGTTCCCGGTCCAGTCCATGGCCTTGAGCATGAGGAGCACGGGGCGGGGATGGACACTCGAGCTCTCGTGATCGGTGGCTCCGTCCAGCAGTGCCAGGAGGTTCTCGTGCTTACCGCCGTTCAGGAATCGCTGGGCCTTGCCTACCGCATTGGAGATGAGACTTCGGGAACTCCCCTCGATGGGATGGCAGAAGGCGAAGGGAAAGGCCGCCAGCCCGGGCTTGTGGATCCACCGTCCTCCCCACTTCGTCCGCAGCAACTCCCCAGCGAGCGCGGCAAGCTCAGCGACTCGGGTCCAGTACCCCGGCTCGTCCTCCTCGTGGTCCGGAGCCTGGGCATGAGCGAACTGCAGGTCCTCCAAAGCGCTCTCGGTCAGCGCGGCGCCGCGCTCGCGAAGCACCCTCTCTGCCAGACGGCGGAATGCGCCATCTGCCAGATCCTCGGGCTGACTCAGGGGCCCATGGTAGGGGAGGGACGGACCCTCATGAACCGCCATGGTTCCCCCTGCCGAGGCCACCGCGTGACGCAGGAACTCGGGCGGTGGTTCGAAGCAGACGTACCCCACCTCCACCTCTTGTGGGGTTCCCAGCCCTCGCGCGCTCAGCACCCGCGTCAGGGCGAATAGGATGGAGATCTCTTCCTGCTGGCGGATCTCCTCTGCAGTGCGGTGATCCGTCTGGAAGAAGCGTCTGCGCCCTGTCTCTGGGTCTTGGACGACCACATCGACACTCTCGAGACTGCCGAACATGAAATGCTCCGGAGGCTTGAACGGACCCTATCTCACAGGTTGTCCTGGGCCCGGAAGGCAAAACAGGTGGGCTTGGGAGTTAGAGGATGGCAGGGAGAGCCGGATGGAGAATCTGCCCGAGCAGGATCCTTCGTACCTGAGGCCTGGCACTCAGGTGGGCGAGTGGCGGGTGGTGAGAGGACGCGGGCGTGGCAGCTATGGCGCCGTCTACCGCGTGGTGCGAGTGGGGCAGGAGTCAGGAGAGCCCTTCGCGCTGAAGGTGGCCCTGTCCCCGCAGGACGAGCGCTTCGAGCGGGAGGTGGAGTTGCTGTCCCGGGTGCGTCCTGGCCACGTGCCTCGGCTCGTGAGCTCCGGCGTCTGGAGGGGCGCAGACGGCAAGGACTACCCGTACTTCGTGATGGAGTGGATCCCGGGAGAGCCCCTGTACCTGTGGGCCGAGCGCCACAAGCCCACCGAGCAGCAGGTGATGACGGCGGTGGCGCAGGTGGCTCGGGGTTTGGAGGCGGTCCACGCGGTGGAGGCCGTGCACCGAGACGTCAAGGGTGACAACGTCCTGGTAGGACCTGAAGGCCGTGCGGTGCTGATGGACTTCGGCTCGTGCTGGTACCCGGGCGCGCGCAGGCTGACAGGGCAGAGGGAGCCCGTGGGTACGCCCGAGTACTGGAGCCCCGAGGCGCTGACGCACCAGTGGAGGCACCGGCGCCAAGCAGGACCGAACTACCAAGCAGGCCCGGCCGATGACGTGTACGCGCTGGGCGTGATGGCGTACCGGCTGGTGGTGGGCGCGTACCCTCCGGAGCTGGAGGTGGTGGAGGAGCGGGGCCAGGTGGCTCGGAGGCAGCGGGTGGAGCCCGAGGCGCTCGTGACGGTGAGTCCGCAGCTGGCCGCGCTCATCCGGCAGTTGCTGTCCGATGATCCTGCGGCGCGAGGCCATGCAGGACAGGTGGCGGAGGCGTTCGAGCGAGCGGCCAAGAGGGCAGGGCGCCGCGCGAATCACCCCATCACCCGGCGGCAGGTGCGGACGTCCTGGTGGAAGAGGCCTCAGCTCTGGGCACAGCGCTTCGAGGTGGCCGCGCTCGGGTGGATGGGGGCGGCGCTCCTGGCGGGAGTGCTGCTCGGACATGGGTGGGCCGAGCGTGCGGAGCCGGGCACTCAGCGCGGTGCGGTGGCCGGAGCGGACCCAGAAGGCAGCGGGGATGCGGGGACAGCGGCGCTGGGGCAGGGAGCGCTGACGGAGCGGGTGAGCGCAGAGCGGCCAGAGGCAGGGGGCACCCGAGTCAGCGTGGAGGTGCTGAAGAAGCCGCTGCCCGGCCAGCGTCGGCCCCCATGCACGAGACACGAGATCGAGATCCAGGGTGGTTGCTGGATCAGTCCTCAGAATGCAGTGCCTCCGTGCGGTGACGGCTGGTACGAGTGGCAGCACAGGTGCTACTGGCCTGTGGTTACGCCCGACCGCCCCTCTACCTCGGAGCCGCCATAGCCGCTGGCCCTCAGGCCTTGCTCAAGCCGAGCACCTCGCGCAGCGCACCCGTCACCGTATGCTTCGGCTCCCAGCCCAGGGCACGCAGCTTGTCCGGAGTTCCCACGAGGCTCGGGATATCCGAGGGCCGCAGGCGCGCCGGATCCAGCTCGATGCGCACCGCCAGGCCCGACAGCGCCAGCATCTCCTCGAGCACGGACCGGATCGTGCGCCCCGTACCGCTGCACACATTGTACGTCTGCCCCGCCACTCCCGCCGTCAGCAGCAGCCGATAGGCCGCCGCCATGTCCCGCACGTGGGAGAAGTCGCGGATGGCCTCCAGGTTGCCCGCTCGCAGCACCGGGTCCGTCTTCTTCTGTCGGATGACGCGCAGCTGCCCCGCGAAGGAGGGCACGACGAACGTCGGATCCTGTCCCGCGCCCAGGTGGCTGAAGGCCCGCGCCACCACCACCTGCAGCCCGTAGCTGCGGTGGAACTGCTGGCCCGCCAGCTCCGCCGCCTGCTTCGAGGTGGCATACGGGCTGAGCGGGACGAGCGCCTGCTCCTCGGTGGCGCGGGTCCCCTCGGGCACCGGGCCGTACACCTCGCCCGAGCTGATCAACAGCACGCGCGCCTGGGGAGCGCTCTCCCGGGTTGCGGTCAGGAGATTGACCGTCCCGAGTGCGTTCACCGCGAAGACTCGCGCCGGGTTGCCGTGGCTGCGCGCCACGGAGCTGAAGCCGGCCAGGTGGATGATCCCCTCGGGCCGGGCCTTCTCCACCGCCGCGCGCACCGCGGCCTCGTCCGCGATGTCGAAGTTCAGCGCGGCACTGCTCGCGCCCTGGGCCCGAGGCCCGTGCGCCTCGACCACCTCGTCGCCGGCCGCGCGCAGCAGCTCGCAGAGGTACGGCCCCGCGAACCCATCCGCTCCCGTCACCAGGATGCGCATCTAACGCCTACCCGCCTCGGGGGTGCCGCTGTCCTGAGCCGTGATTCCGATGAGGTGCGAGCCAGATGTGTGCATACCGAGTGTTCCCTGGGCGAAAGCCGCGCGGTTGTACCCGACGCTCTGCCTTGCGCCAACCCTTGGTACGCGGGAGTGCTTGCGGCCCCCTGGGCCGGTGGCTACGTAGGGGCGCGACCCAGGAGGCCGTCATGCGTGTTCAAACCTGCTTCGTCCTATTCGTGTTCCTGACGGGGCTCTCCGCAGGGGCCCAGCCGGCCAGCGTCCAGCCATCGGTCGAGACCCAGCCGGTCGTCCGGGGAGGCACGGCCTCCCAGGATGTGGCCCTCTGGGTCAACTCCGGCACTCCAGGGCAGAGCCTCTTGCTCGTGGCGGACTCCGTGGTGGGGCTCGTCACCTTCGGGCTGAACGGGGGCGAGCAGCAGGCTGTCCTGTCGGACGGCGTGGCGTATGGCGTGGACGTGCGCGACGGCTTCAACCTGCCCGGCGGCACCGAGCCCCTCGTGGTGGTGGCCAATGGGACGCTCCAGGCCCTCACCGCGTACGTGGTGGATCCGCTCACGCTGCAGCTGCGCCGGGTGGATACGGGCAACCTGACCGTGTCGAACTTCTCCCCTCGCACCGTGACGTTGTACCGGAGCGCCGTGAACGGGGCGCTCTATGCCTTCATGTCCAATGCCGTGGGCACCATGCAGCAGGTCGAGCTGCGCCCCGGGACGGATGGGGGCGTGGAGGGCGTGCCGGTGCGCAGCTTCGCGGTGGGCGGCGCCATCGCGGGCGCGGTCGCGGACGATCAGCAGGGGTTCCTCTTCGTCGTTCAGCAGAACACGGGCATCTGGCGCTACGACGCCGAGCCGGGGGCCAACGACAACCGCACCAGCGTGGCCACGGCCACCGCGCCGCTCACGGCCCCGCTGGGAGGGGTGTCGCTCTATTCGCTCTCCAATGGCACCGGCTACCTGCTGGCCGCGAGCGCCGGTGGAGACCAGATCGTCGTCTATGATCGCCGGCCGCCCCATGCCACCCTGGGCAGCTTCGCCGTGGTCCAGGATGGTGGCATCGACGCCGTGGATGGCCCGGTCACCGTGGAGGCTACGTCCCGTGCGCTCGGGCCGAACTTCCCCGCGGGGCTCGTGGCCGTGCACGACGCGATCAATGATCCCATGCAGAACGACAAGCTCGTCTCCTGGCTGGGCGTGGCCAACGCGTTCAACCCGCCGCTCGCGGGGAGCCAGACGGGGGCCGATGGCGGGACCGCGGACGGGGGGACGGATGGAGGAGGTGGCGGGGGCGGTGGGGGCGGCGGTGGCGGCGGCAACACGTTCCCCCCCGAGCCCGACAGCGGGTGCAACTGCGCCACGGCCTCGGTGCCTGGCACCCTGCTCTTCGTATTGGGGGGGCTCGCGCTGCTCCGGCGGCGGCGCCAGGACTGATGGCGGTTGCCAGCGGCCGGGCTCCGCGCTGAAGTGCCCGTCCCCATGCTTCGACTCCGACTCGTCCTCGCACTGGTAGCCCTCGGGGCTTCCGCGTGCCGCAGCGCTCCTCAGCCCGCGGAACCGGCAGCCGCCGAGCGCACACAGCCTGCCTCCCTGGCCCCCGCCGAGCCCCTCCGGCTCACCGTGATCGGCCTCAATGATCTGCACGGCTGGATTGCTCCCCACCGCACCCCGCTCAAGGGAGGCGCCGAGCTCGAGGAGGGAGGCGTCGCCACCCTCGCCGGCTACATCGCGCGGCTGCGGGCGGACAACCCGGGCGGCGTGCTGCTCCTCGACGGCGGAGACCTCTTCCAGGGGACGCTCGCCTCCAACCTCACCGAGGGCTCCATCGTCATCGACGTCTACAACCACCTGGGCGTGACCGCCGCGGCCGTCGGCAACCACGAGTTCGACTATGGCCCCGTAGGGCCGGCGCCGGTGCCCACGAAGCCGGGCGATGATCCGCTGGGCGCGCTGAAGGATCGCATCCGGCAGGCGCGCTTCCCCTTTCTCTCCGCCAACCTCTTCGAGGCCGCCACCGGTCAGCGCCCGGCGTGGCTCGGCAATGACGGCACGCTGCTCGTCACCGTCCGGGGCGTGAAGGTGGGCATCGTGGGGCTGTCCACGCCCTCCACGCCCACGACGACGAACCCCACCAACGTCACCACCCTCCGCTTCGACCCGCTGGCCCCGGCCGCCGTGGAGGCCTCGAAGCGCCTGCGCGAGCGCGGGGCGCAGGTGGTCATCGGCGTGGCCCATGCGGGCGGCAAGTGCCCGCGCCTGGAGAACCCTCGGGATCTCTCCAGCTGTGAGCTGAAGGAGGGGGAGATCTACGCCGCCCTCGAGCCGCTGCCCCCGGGCACCCTGGACGCGGTGATCGCGGGCCACACCCACCAGGTCATGGGGCACTTCATCCACGGCGTGCCCGTCATCGAGACGTACGGGCTGGGGCGGTCCCTCGGCTACATCGAGCTGTTCGTGGATCCGGTGAGCCACCAGGTGCTGCCGGATCGCACCCTCATCCACGCGGGCATTCCCCTCTGCGCCCAGGTGGACGCGGCGAGCGGGAGCTGTGAGGCGCGCAAGCTGAAGGATCAGGCGGAGGTGCGGCTCGTGCCCGCGACCTTCCTGGGGCAGCCCGTGGTGCCGGACCCCGCCGTCCAGGCGCTCATCGCCCCCGTGCTCGCTCGCGTGGAGCAGGAGCAGCACCGGGAGCTGGGGCTCTCCGTCCCCGTGGCGCTCAAGCGCGACTACCAGGGCGAGAGCACCCTCGGAGACTTCCTCGCGGACTCGCTCCGGGAGGCCGCGGGCGCGGACGTGGCCCTGCTGAACCCCGGCGGGCTGCGCGCGGACATCGATGCGGGCCCGCTCACCTTTGGCGATGTCTACGAGGTGCTCCCCTTCGACAACACCGTGGCGCTCGTCACCCTGTCCGGGGACGAGCTCAAGCGCCTGCTCCAGGTGGCGTATGGGGCGAAGAAGAGCGTCTTCCAGATCTCGGGGCTCCAGGTGAAGCTCAACCGCTGCCCGGGGCCGGACCGCTTCCAGAGCGCCACGTTCCTCAACGGCCGGCCGCTGGAGCCGGCGAAGCTCTACCGCGTCACCATGCCCGACTTCCTCGCTCGCGGCGGGGATGGGCTGGCCCCCGCCCTCGAGCCACTCGCCCCCGGACGCATTGATCTGGGACAGGCGCGCCCCGGGAGCCTCCGGGATGAGCTGATCGCGTACTGGCAGGGCCGCAAGGCGCCGATCTCCGCGCCCACCCTGGGACGTATCTCCTACGTGGACAGCGGCACGCCATGCCCTGCGTCCCAGGGGCCTTGAGGGATTCGTACTCCCTGTGGGGTAGGGTCCCAGGGCAACCTGGGCCCTGGGGGCCGCGCAAGTCGGCGAGATCTCAGAAAAATCAGCCCCAGGGCCGATTTTTCGGCTCGGGAGCAGTTTTCAAAACCCGATTTCCTCCTTACTCTACGGGCATGCCGTGCCCGGTCGGAGGGTTCTGTCCGAGCCTGGGAGATCAGGGCGCGTGCTGGAAGTCTGGGAGGGACGGACATGCTTTACAAGGTGACCCCGATGATGGCGCCCGCAGCGCCTGAGAAGGCCAAGGCGCGCGAGCAGGGGCAGCCGCGCAAGAAGCGCAAGTCGGCGGTCTATGATGCGGAAGGGCACGAGGTGCTCATCTCGCTGATGTGCTTGAAGTGCCGCACGCTCAAGCCGCTGGCTCAGTTCGGGTTGCGCAAGATGGCGGATGGCGCCATCCGCAATCAACCCTGGTGCCGCACGTGCCGCTCGGGCGCCGGGACAAAGAAGCCCAAGGGCAAGGCCGCCGAGGCCACCGCCGAGGTCTCCGCCGAGGCCGAGGCGCCCGTCTCCGTCGCCGGGGAGGCCACGGCCGCGCTCCAGGTGATGGCCGCCGAGGCCGAGCTGCCGGAGTCCGCGATCGCCGAGGCCGCGCTGGCGGAGGCTCCGGCGGACGAAGCCGAGGGTGAGGAAGAGCCCCAGGCCGAGCTCGCTCCGGTTCCGCCCGAAGGCTGAGCGCCCAAGAGTCCGGATCTCCTCTGAGGTTGGAGTCACCTCCCACCTGCGGGGAGGGATCTGCCTGAAGTCACATCGAGAGGCGGAGGCCCGCCGGCAGGGTATCGCCGAGCGCCCGGGCCTCATCGGCCGCCTCGAGCGCGAGCACCTCGTTCACCATCCGCACCCACGCCTCGGAGGCCTTGGCCGCGGTGAGGGCCTGGGCCGTGCGGGCGCGCAGGGCGGGATCAATGTCCCGGGTCCGGTCGCCGGTGAGCCGCGCGAGCTGGGCCGCCGCGAAGGGGGCTCCGTCGATGCGGCGCAGGTCCAGCTCCAGCAAGAGCGTGAGCCACGCCTCGGCGGTGTCCACGTCCACCACCTTGTGGCTGCTGCCGTAGAGGGGCACGCGAGCCCCCAGCCGCCCGAGCGACCACGCCCAGGGGCCTCCGGACTTCGCCTCGGCCTTGAGCCGGGCGGCGACCCAGCCCCCGAGCTTCGCCTTCTCTGAGGCGGGCAGGTGCTCCAGCGAGGCGGCCGCGCGCACCATCTCGTCCAGCCCCTCCGGCACGATGCCCTTGAGCTTGCCCGCGGGCGGCGCGTCCAGAGGTACTCGGCGGGCCAGGTGAGGCTCCAGGTAGGCCCAGAGCTTGGATTGCTGGGCCTCGGTGAGGCCGCCGGAGATGCGGCGCCACATGACCCAGAACTCGATCCACACGGCCTTGTCCGTGTGGAACTGGACGAGCTGATCGAAGAGGCCGAACGTCTGCTCGGCGCGCCAGTGGTCCAGCGGGTAGCCGAAGCCGGGGCGGAGGGTGTAGCCGGCGACGCTGTAGAAGACGCGCTCGTGGTCTGCCGAGCGGCGGCGCTTGCTGGCGCCCGCGAAGAGGGAGCTCCACAGCTCGCGCAGCACGGGCACGCGCCACGTCTCGCGCGGGCCGAGCACCTTCTCGAGCGTCTTCGAGAGCTGCTTCACGTCCTTGGGGCCGATGGGCAGCGGCTTGTTGCCGTAGACGCGCTCGACGTTCTCCTTCGCCTCGGCGAAGCGCGCGGGCATGGACTCGGTGACGGTGAGGTCCTGGCCCGAGCCCGAGCCGCGCAGCTCGAACTCGAGCCGCCAGCGCTCGTCCGCGACGTTGGAGACGCAGAACAGCTCCAGGGTGCCGATCTCGGTGAGCGCGGCGCGCAGGTGCACGGGCACCTCCGCGGTCTTCCCCGAGACGCCCTTGAGGAGCGTGTGGATGGGCGGCAGGGGCTTGAGGTCCTCGGCGAGGGGGACGATGTCGCCCGGCTTGTCGATCCGGTCGCTCGTGGTCGAGTACAGGGTGAACTGCACCGGCCGCCCGAGGGTGAGGGTGAAGGGGCGCTCGCCCAGGTCCACCGCCTGGCCCTCCTCGAAGCCGCGAGGGATGAGGCAGAGGACGGGCTGCTCGCCGCTCTCCGCGGGGCGCTCCAGACCCACGTAGTAGGCGCGGGCCGCACCGCCACCGATGCGCAGACCATGGCCGCGCCGCACCAGCCCGTAGTAGGCGGCCCCGCGCGCGACCGCCTTCTCCAGCGAGTCGTGGCGCAGCAGGGGAATGCGCGGCGCGTTCGGCCACCAGGCGGAGATGGCATCCACCAGCCGCTCGGAGATGCGGGGCGAGTTGAAGACGCCGCCGTTGAGGAGGATGGCGTCGGGGCGGGGCAGGGCGCCTTCGGAGGGAGAGGGCTCCCCGAGCGCCGCGAAGCCCGCCGCTGCGTGCTGGCCGAGGAAGGCGGCGAGGTGTCGCGTCACCGCCGCGTCCTGGGCGTAGGGAAGCCCCAGCTCTTGCAGGGCCATGCGCGCCGCGCGCCGGGGCCTGTCCGCCGGACTGGACGTGGGGAAGAAGCCCTCGAGGACCAGCCCCTCCGCCTCGGCCCGTGTCAGCTCCGTGGACAGCGCGCCGCCGAGCAGCCGGCTGCCCTCGGCCACGAGCGAGACGCCGTAGCGCTCCGGCGGGTTGGGGCCGAGCAGCGCCTCCTTGGCGGTGCGCGCGGCCTGGATGGCCTGGGTCCACTGGGTGGCGGACAGGCGCCGGCCGTCGGAGAAGAGCTTCTCCTCCACGCGGCGGGCGAGCGCAGCGTCCATGTTGTCGCCGCCGAGCATCAGGTGCTCACCCACGGCGAGCCGCCGCAGCATGGGCCCTTCCGGAGACACCCCGGCGTGGACGAGGGTGAAGTCCGTGGTGCCGCCGCCCACGTCCACCACGAGCACCAGGCGCACATGGGCGAGCACCTTGGCCAGGTCCGTGCGGTGGCGCGCGGTGTAGTCGTAGAACGCGGCCTGGGGCTCCTCGACGAGGGTGAACTTCTCCAGGCCCGCCTTGCGTGCGGCGCTGACAGTGAGGGCACGCGCCGCCTCATCAAAGGAGGCGGGGACGGTGATGACGACCTCCTGCTGGGCGAGCGGTGCGTCCGGGTGCGCGAAGTTCCAGGCCCGGGCCATGTGCGAGAGCAGCAGGGCGCTGGCCTCGACGGGCGAGAGCTTGGCCACCTCGGCGGGGGCGCCCCAGGGAAGGATGGGGGCGGAGCGGTCCACGCCAGGGTGGCACAGCCAGCTCTTCGCGGAGGCGACGAGCCGTCCGGGAACTCGCGCGCCCTGCCAGCGGGCGAACTCGCCCACGACATTCGGGCCGGCGTCGCCCCAGGGCAGCTTCAGGGACTCCCCGGCGAGCTCATGGCCTGCGGGGACGTAGATGCACGAGGGCAGCAGCGAGCGGGGAGCCACCTCTCCCTGCCGAACGAGCTGGGAGATGGGGAAGTCCTCGATGGGCGCGCTGGGTCCACGTGCAGGGTCCACGGACGCGACCGCGCAGTGGGTGGTACCCAGATCGATGCCGATGATGCGCATAAGCCTCCCGTGCTGCTTCTTACAGTAATGGCCCGGCGTTGCGGTGCCACAAGCCTCAGGTGCGGCGACGGGGCCTACCGCGGGTACGCGCTTCGAGCCGATGTCGCGTCTTCTCGATCGCCTCGACGAGGACCTTCTCCTCCGGCAGCGTTGTCCGGTACTCCGCAGCCAGGATTTTGTTGGAGAGCCCTTCGAGAGCGTAGCGTGCGACGGCTGCGTCCTTTTCGGCGCAGAGGATGAGCCCGACAGGAGGGTTCTCTCCCTCAAGCATCCAGTGCTCGCGCGCGTAGTTGAGGTAGAGGTGCATCTGCCCCGCGTCGGCGTGCGTGAACTTGTCGAGCTTCAGGTCAATGATCACGAGGCACCGAAGTCTTCGGTGGAAGAAGAGCAGGTCGACTCGATACCACGTGTCGCCGACGCGAAGCCGCCGCTGCCTCGCCACGAAGGTGAAGTCGCCACCGAGCTCGAGCAGGAAGCTCTCGATCTTGGCAATGAGCGCGGCTTCGAGCTCTGTTTCCGAGTACTCGTCCTTCATGCCGAGAAACTCGAGCACGTAGGGGTCCTTGAGTTCCTCTTCGGGGGTCACCTCATCGGCAGGCTTGCGCTGCTCGGTGCGGCGCAGCAGTGCGGCCTTGTTTCGCGAAAGCGCCGTGCGCTCGTAGAACTGGCTCCCTATCTGCCGATCCAACTGTCGGATGCTCCAGCCTCCACGGAGGGCTTCGGCCTCGTAGAAGCGACGGGCTTCCGGGTTGCGCACCGACAACAGGCGGACGTAGTGCGACCATGGGAGCGGGAATGCGTCCAGCAAGGCGTGCGGCTCTCCGGAGCGCATGGAAAGTGCAGACGCTGTCTGCACTTTTCGGGTGGGGGGGAGAGCACGAGATTCGGCAGACGCCGTCTGCGGAATCTGGGGGTACGCAAGGTAGAAGGCCCGCATCTGGAGGAGATTGCGGCGACCGAACCCGCGGCCGAACCGCGCCGTGAGATCGGCTGCCAGCCGCTCAATCAGTGCCTTGCCGTAGGCGGCGCGTGAGCGGCCACGCTGCTCCCTCTCGACGATGAGGCGGCCAATCGCCCAGTACGTGGCCGTGATGAACGAATTGACGGCTCGGGCCGCGGTGTGGCGGGCTGACTCGACCAGTTGCACGACATCGGCAAGTACCGCCTCGTAGGCTGCTTCTGGTCGAGCCCCCTTCGTCATCTCGGTTCTACTCCTTCATGCGCACGTTGAGCTCCAGCTTCCAGCGGCCGGGGCCGTTCTTCTCCAGGCAGCGCAGCTCCAGGGTGCCCACCTCGGTCACCGCCGCCTGGAGGTTCACCGGGGTGAGGTCTCCAAAGGGCTGGGGCTGACCCGGCAGGCTCGTCTCGATGGGCGCCAGCTCCTCCAGATCATCCCGGCCGGCCACGTCGTCGATCATGCTGCCCACCTTGTCGTCGCGGCGGACGGACGAGGCGAAGAAGCGGAACTGCGTGGGCTCACCCGTGACGAGGCCGAACTCCTGCGGCGGAACGTCGGCCTGGGTGCCCTCCTCCATGCCGAAGGGAGCCACACAGAGCGCCTTCACCGGAGGTTCCATTCCGGGCACCGCGGGCATGGCCGTCTCCACGCCCACGTAGTAGGCCCGAGCCGTGCCGCCGCGGATGCGCAGGCCGTGCCCCTGGCGCACCCAGCCGTAGTACGCCGCGCCGCGCGCCACCGAGAGGTCCAGGTCCGCCCCGGCCAGCTCCTGCGCAGGCTGGCCGCCGTCCGCGGTGAGCCAGCCGTTGAGCACCTCCATGACGCGGGTCTTCAGCGGTCCGGCCTTGAAGACGCCGCCGTTGAAGAGGACCGCAGTGGGGTGGAGGAAGGACTTGCCCCCCACCTCCACCGGCGAATCCGGAGAGGAGGCGAGCGCCTGCGCCTGCCGCGTGAGGAAGGCGGCCAGGTGCCGCGTCACCCCGGGATCCTGCGCGTACGGCAGCGCCATCTGCGCCAGGCCCGTGCGGCGAGCGGTGCGCGGCAGCTCCGTCACGGGAGCCACGGGAAAGAAGCCGTCGGTGAGCAGCTTGTCCAGCTCCTCGCGTGGCAGCTCCGTGCGCAGCGTGCCGCCGATGAGCGACGAGCCCCGGCCCGGAATGGAGATGGGCGCGCGCGCCAGCGATGGATCCCCGTACAGCGTCTCCTTGGCCTGGCGGCAGCCGTAGGTCAGCGCGTTGAACTGCCACGGGTCCAGCTTCTTTCCCTCGGCGGCCAGCCGCTGGTTCAGCGTGTGCGCCAGCGCCAGGTCCATGTTGTCGCCGCCCAGCAGGATGTGGTCGCCCACGGCCACGCGCACCAACTCCACCTCGCCGCCGCGCTCCCGCACGGTGATGACGGAGAAGTCCGAGGTGCCGCCGCCCACGTCCACCACGAGGATCACCTCGCCGGGCTTCACCCGCTTGCGGAACCCCTCGCCCTGCGCCTCCAGCCATGCGTAGAGCGCGGCCTGCGGCTCCTCCAGCAGGGTGAGGTTCGGGATGCCGGCGGCCTGAGCGGCCTCCAGCGTCAGCTCGCGCGCCGCCGCGTCGAACGAGGCCGGGACGGTGATGATGACGTCCTGCTGGGCCAGGGCGTTGCCGGCCTCCTCCCGCGTACGGGCGAACGTATGGTCCCACGCCTCCCGCATATGACGGAGGTAGCGCGCCGAGGCCTCCAGCGGCGACACCCGCTGCACCTCGGGCGGCGCCTGCCACGGCAGCATGGCCGAGCGCCGATCCACCCCCGGGTGGCTCAGCCAGCTCTTCGCCGAGGACACCAACCGGGTAGGCACCTTGGCGCCATGGGTCCGGGCGAACTCGCCCGCGAACGTGTTGGCGTCCGGCTTCCACGGCAGGCCCAGGCTGCCCGCGGGGAACTCCTGCTCGCTCGGCAGATAGAGGAAGGAGGGCAGCAGCGTGCGCGCCTCCACCGTGCCGGGGGCCGTCAGCTGCGGAATGGGCAGCATGGATTGGGCGGAGCCTCGAGGCTTGCCCTCCTCGAGGTTGAAGTACGACACCGCGCAGTGCGTGGTGCCCAGATCGATCCCGATCGCGTAGCGGGCCATAGGACGGAGTCAGCTCCTTGGAAGGCTCAGGTGAGCTCGACTTCAGCGGGGGCCAGCACGCGCGGATCCATCGCCGGGCTGACGGTGGGAAACTTCACTTCCGTCGTCACCCATCCATGGTGCTTGAGCGAGCCGGCGAAGGGCGGCTGCCCCGCCACGTTCCCCGTCAGGCGGATGCGCTGCGCGTCGAAGCCGGCGGGGACATTCACCCGGGCCCCCTCGCCCTCCGGCAGCACGGGCTTGAGCGCCAGGTACTGCTGCAGCACCTTGCGGCAGCCCTCGTGGACGATGCGCGCGGCGGCCCCTACGTCCGCGTCCGGGAAGCTGGCCACGTTCTCCTGGAGGAAGTCGACCAGCCGGCCTTCCCGCTGGAGCATGGACAGCAGCACCAGCGCGGAGGCGTGCTCGCGCTCGGGCGGCAGCGCGGGCGGGGGCTCCACCTTGACGGGCTCGGGCTTGGGGAGGGCCGGGGTGGAGGGGCCGGCGCCCAGCGTCCCGGCGTCATAGGCCTGGCTCAGTGGGTGGACGGCCCGCGCGAAGGGGCCGGAGACCAGCACGCGCCAGAAGCAGAGGAACGCCAGCCAGAGGCGTGCGAAGAACGAAAGCTGAGGCTGCTCGGTCATCGGCCCCGGATAACAAAGCCGGGGGCCTTTGCAATTCGCTTGTGGCCCAAATGCAAAGGGCCTCACTGTCTCCAGTGAGGCCCTCTGTTACTTTTTGGTGGAGGTGACCGGGATCGAACCGGTGACCTTCGCATTGCGAACGCGACGCTCTCCCAACTGAGCTACACCCCCACAATGTGTGCATCCGCCCGGCTGCCTGGCGCCTCCATCAGTCTGGGGCTGACGAAGTGAAGCGGCAGATACCGGACCCCTGCGAGGCTGTCAAGCAAGAGCAAGGAAACCGCGTACTCCCATTTGACGCGCAGCAGTGCGGGTGTCATAAAAACCCTCCTTCCCAGGCGCATCTTCCGGAAATGTCTACCTCTCCCATCAAGACGTTGAGCCCGGCCGAGCTCGCAAAGCTGGAGCACGCGTTCGCCGCTGACCCGTCGTCCGACGCTTACAAGCCGCTCGCCGAGGCATACCTGGGCATGGGCCGCTTCATGGAGGCGATGGTCGTCTGCAAGAAGGGCGTCAAAGCCCATCCGAACGAGGCTGATCCCCGCCTCCTGCTTGCCCGCGTGTACCTCCAGCAGGGCAAGGACAAGAAGGCTCTCGAGGAGGCGCTCGGCGGCCTCCAGGTCCAGCCCGCTGACAAGGCGGCCCTCCGCATGGTGGGCATGCTGCAGCTCAAGACGGGCGAGGCCGAGCCCGGCAAGGCCAACCTCCTGAAGGCCTGGGAGGCGGACCCGAACGACTCGGAGACGCTCACCTTCATGCAGCAGTACAAGGTGGAGCAGCCCAAGCCCGCCGCGCCGCCTCCGGCCCCCGTGCCTGTCGCCGCCCCGGTGGCCGCGCCCGTGGCCCCCACCGCCGCGCCCGTGGCTCAGGTGCCCGTGACGGCGGCCCCGGTGGCCGCGCCCACCTCTGCCCCGGTGGCCGCGCCCGTGCTGACGCCCGTCGCCCACCCGAACCCCACGCCGGTGGCCCGCAGGCCCTCGTCCACGGGGATGCCGGCGACCCGGCCCAGCCCCGCGGGCACTCAGCATGGTGCGGCGCCCCAGCCTCGTCCGCAGCCCCGCCGCCCCGTCATCGTCGACGAGGTGGACGAGGACGAGGACGACGAGGCCAGCTCCCGGCGCCGCCCGAAGCAGAGCAGCTCGAGCAAGTACATCACCCTGGGCCTCTTCCTGGCGGCGATTCTCTCCGTCGGGGGGTACTACGGGTACTCGAAGCACATGAAGGAGCTCAACCGCGAGTTCAAGAAGCACCTGGACGCGGCCACCGAGCAGCTCAAGCACGACTCCTTCGACTCCTACAAGAAGGCCGTCGAGCAGGCTGATCAGGCGCTCGAGGTCTTCCCGGACTCCACCGCCGCGCACGGCTACCTGGCCTATGCCTGGGCCATCCGCTGGGGCGAGCACGGTGGCGGCGACGACGCGCGCCGCAAGGCCGAGGAGCACCTGGAGGCCGCCAAGAAGGGCGGCGAGGTCAGCTCCCACCTGTACGCCGCCGAGGCCCTCATCAAGACGTACGGCGGCAAGGGCAAGGAGGCCCTGGGCGAGCTCGAGGAGCGCGTGAAGGCCTTCGACGCGCAGGGCAAGGCCAGCTCCCTGCTGTACCTCACGCTCGGCCTGGCACAGATGAATGCCGGCGATCTCGATCGCGCCCGCGACAGCCTGGACAAGGCGCAGGGCCTGTCCCCGGATGATCCGCGCATCTACGCCAGCCTGGGCGCCGTGTACCGCCGGCTCGGCCAGGACAACACCGCCTGGCAGAAGTACGACTTCGCCCTGCGCTACGAGAAGGACCACCCCGAGTCCATGCTCGGCAAGTCGCTGCTGATGCTGGATCAGGACTCGCCAGGCCTGGATCTCTATGAGCTGGCCGCGAAGATGCTCAAGAAGCTGCTCGAGGCCGACCCGCCGCCGTCGCCGCGGCAGCTGGCCACCGCGCAGCTGGCGCGCTCGCTGCTGATCAGCCGCGTCTCCCTGGCCATGGACACCCTCAAGCCGGATGTGCAGGCGAAGCTCTCCGAGGCGACCAAGGTCCCGGTGGAGAAGGACAAGGCCCGCGCCGAGATGCTCAAGGCCGAGCAGGACGGCTTCGCGCTCGACAAGAGCAACCCGGAGCTGCTGCTCATCAAGGGCCGCCGGCTGCTGCTGGAGGGCCAGTCGGAGCAGGCCGTCTCCGCCATCCGCGAGGCCATCAAGATGGACAGCAGCCGCGCGCAGCTCTACGTGGAGCTGGCCAAGGCGCTCATGGCCAAGCAGGGCGGCGAGAAGGAGGCCGCCGAGGCGCTCAACACCGCCCTCAAGACGATGGGCGACAGCCCCAAGCTGGTGGTGATGCTCGGCCAGGCCTACCAGCGCCAGGGCAAGCTCGACGAGGCGCTCACCCAGTACCAGCGCGCGGTGAAGGACCCGAAGGCCAAGAACCCCGAGGCCCGCCTGGCCATGGGCGCCATCTACCGGGAGCGCTCCGAGTGGGACAAGGCCAAGGAGCAGCTGGACAAGGCCGTCCAGGAGTTCATCGGCCAGCCGGATCGCGCCGCGCTCGCCCTCACCGAGCTGGGCCGCGTCTATGTGGGCAAGGGAGACACCGCCAAGGCCGAGGAGTCCTTCCAGAAGGCCATCGAGGCCAACGGCGGCTACGGCCCGGCCTACTACTTCTACGCCACCATGCTCAGCAAGGACCGCAAGCAGGGTGACAAGGTCAAGATGCTGGCGCAGGAGTACCTGAAGATCGAGCCGAAGGGGGAGCACGCCCCCGAGCTGCAGCGCCTGGCCTCGGGAGGGTAGGGGCCTCGCTGTCGTCGAGAAGCAGGGCTGATACACGCGGCTTGCCGTCCGCGTGGGATGGCTGTATGGGGCCGGGTTGCCCGAGCCCCACCCTGGAGACTGCGTGAGCGCGCGTGCCGTGTCCCTTTCGACGACTGCGTCGGATCTGATCTCCCTCACGAAGCCCAGGCTGTCGAGCCTGGTGCTGGCCACCACCGCCGGTGGCGTGTGGCTGGCCCCCGGCGAGCTGTCCTTCGCGCGGGTGCTGGTGACGCTGCTGGCCACCGCCGGCACCGTGGCCGCGGCCAACACGCTCAACTGCTACATCGAGCGGCAGAGCGACCGCTTCATGGCGCGCACGCACAACCGCCCGCTGCCCTCCGGGCGCATGGAGCCGGGCGTGGCGCTGTGGTTCGGCCTGTCCCTGGTGGGCGTGTCCCTGCCGGCGCTGGCCCTGGGCGCCAACGTGCTCACCGCGGCGCTGGGCCTGGTGGCCTTCCTGAGCTACGTGCTCGTGTACACGCCGCTCAAGGCGCGCACCTCGGCGGCCATGCTGGTGGGCGCGGTGCCGGGGGCGCTGCCTCCGCTGATGGGGTGGACGGCCGTCACCGGGCAGGTGGACACCGGCGGCTTCGTCCTCTTCGCCATCCTCTTCCTGTGGCAGATCCCCCACTTCCTGGCGATCGCCCTGTTCCGCAAGGAGGAGTATGCGGCGGCGGGGCTCAAGTCCGTTCCCCTCGAGCGGGGGGATGAGTCCAGCCGGGCGCAGCTCGTCCTCTACGTGGTGGCGCTGGTGCCGATGACGCTGCTGCCGTACCAGCTGCACGTCGCCGGCCCGTGGTACCTGCTGGTGGCCGTGGTGCTGGGGCTCACCTTCCTGGGGCTCGGGGCGTGGGGTTTCTTCAAGCAGCTGGGAAAACCCTGGGCCCGGCAGACGTTCTTCTTCTCGCTGCTCTACCTCACGGGCCTCTTCATCGCGCTGATGCTCGACCGAGGCCCGGCCGTCTAAGGGCCTTCGAGGGCCCGCTGCCGTCGATGCCTGTCCACCCCTGTTCTGACAAGGAGCTCTCCATGAAGCTGCGCACGTTCGGCCTCACCCTGATCGGTGCGGCGAGCCTGGCGATCCTGCCGGCCTGTACGAAGGACGAGGCGGCGAAGCCCGCGACGCCCACCACCCCCGAGCAGGCCAAGCCGGCGACGCCCGAGCCCACCCCGGCGCAGGCGCAGACGCCGCCCGCTCCCGCAGGGAAGAGCACCATCCACGGCGTGGTGAAGTTCACCGGCACGGCCCCGGCCCCGGCGGAGATCCCCGCCAGCGCCGATCCGGCCTGCGAGGGCATGGCGCAGAAGGAGCCGTCGGTGCTGGTGAAGGACGGCAAGCTGCAGAACGTGCTGGTGCGCGTGAAGGGCGCCGTGGCGGGCGCTCCGGCGGCTCCGAGCACGCCGGTGGTGATTGATCAGCTGAAGTGCACCTACCTGCCGCGCGTGACGGGCGCCCAGGCGGGCCAGCCCATCCAGGTGAAGAACAGCGATGGGACGCTGCACAACGTGCGCGCCATGGCGGGGACCAAGCCCCTCTTCAACCTGGCCCAGCCGCCGTCCATGCCGCCGGTGACGAAGACCGCGCCGGCCGACGTGGAGCTGGTCACGCTCAAGTGCGACGTGCACCCGTGGATGAAGTCCTACATCGCCGTGAGCCCGCACCCGTACTTCGCCACCACGGGCGAGGACGGCAGCTTCTCCCTCACGGCGCTGCCGGCCGGCACGTACACGCTCGAGGCGTGGCACGAGACGTTCGGGACGAAGACGGCCGAGGTGACGGTGAAGGACGGCGAGACGGCCGAGGCCACCTTCGAGTTCTCCGGCACCGACAAGGGCTAGGCCCGCGGGCGTGAGCTCAGAGGTGGGGCGCGAGGCCGGGAGGGGCCTGGCCCGGGTCCGCTGGCTGTACCTGCGCGGGCTCGGGCTCATCTTCTGCATCGCCTTCGCCTCGCTGTTGCCCCAGCTCTCGGGGCTGATGGGGCCGCAGGGGCTGGAGCCCGCGGCCGCGTGGCTCGAGTGGGCCCGGCTGGAGCTCGGGCCCGTGCGCTTCCTGCGCCTGCCCACGCTGCTCTGGCTGGTGGGGGCAGGGGAGGGCGGCCTGTGGGCCGTGGGCCTCGCGGGCCTGGCGTGCGGTGCGCTGGTCGTGGCGGATGTGGCGCCGCGCTGGGCGCTCCTGGGAGCGTGGGCCTGCTACCTGTCGCTCACCGCCGTGGGCGGCGTCTTCCTCAGCTACCAGTGGGACGTGCTGCTGCTGGAGGCCGCGGTCGTCTCCCTGCCGCTGGCGCCCGGCCACCTGCGTCCCTCCACGAGTGTCCCGGAGCCCCGCTTCGGGCCGCTCCTGCTCGTGCGCTTCCTCCTGTTCCGGCTGATGTTCATGTCCGGCGTGGTGAAGCTGGCCAGCGGGGATGCGGCCTGGCACGGCCTCACGGCGCTCGAGTTCCACTACTGGACCCAGCCGCTTCCCAACCTCGTCGCGTACTTCGTCTGGCAGCTGCCGGTGGTGCTCCACCGCGCGGGCGTGGCGGGGATGTTCGTCATCGAGCTCGTGGCGCCGTTCCTCCTCTTCGGGCCGCGGCGCATCCGGCTCGTGGCGGTGGGGGCGCTCGCGGCCTTGCAGGTGGGCATCCTCACCACGGGGAACTATGGGTTCTTCAACCTCCTGACGCTCGTGCTGTGCCTCTCCGCGCTCGATGATGGGGTGCTGGCGCGGTGGCGGCCCTTCCAGCGGCTCTCGCCCGTGCCTGCGCCACCTCAGCGCTACCAGCGCCAGCGGACCGCGGCCTTCGTGGGCTTCGCGGTCGTCTACTGCCTCCTCGCGCTGTCCTCGGACGTGGAGCGGCTGATCCGCGTGCCCTTGCCCTCGCCGCTGAGCTGGGCGCTCGGCGAGACCGCGAGCCTGCGCAGCGTCAACACCTATGGCCTCTTCGCGGTGATGACCACGGAGCGGCGGGAGATCATCCTCGAGGGCAGCGCCGACGGGCAGACGTGGCGCGAGTACCTCCTGCGGTGGCGCCCAGGCCCCGTGGATGAGGCGCCGCGCTTCGTGGCGCCGCACCAGCCGCGGCTCGACTGGCAGATGTGGTTCGCCTCGCTCTCGCGCTGCGCCGACAACCCCTGGCTGATCCGCCTTCAGGAGCAGCTCCTGAAGGGAGGCTCGCCCGCGCGAGGCTTCTTCCGGGAGGATCCGTTCCCGGACGCGCCGCCGCGCTTCGTGCGCACGCGCTTCTTCGACTACCGCTTCACGGAACTCTCCGAGTGGCGGCGCACGGGCGCGTACTGGACGCGGCGCGAGCTGGGGCCGTACTGCCCGCCGCTCACGCTCGAGGAAGGCCAGCTGAGGCGGGCGGACCTTCCCGCGGGACGCTGAAGCCCACCCGGGCTCCTCCGCCGGGCCGGTTCTCCGCGAACACCTCGCCGCCGTGGGCCCGGGCGATCCGCTGCACCAGGGCCAGCCCCAGCCCGAGCGAGCCAGCCTCGCGCGCCTCGACGCCCCGGTCCTTCCGGTAGAAGGGCTGGAAGATGCGCGTCTCCTCGCCCGGGAGCAGGCCGGGGCCGCGATCGTCCACACAGAAGGCCAGCCGCCCCTCGCGCTCGAAGATCCTCAGCGCCTCGGCGCCCTGGCCGTGCTTGCGCGCGTTCTCCAGGAGGTTGGCGAGCGCCCGGCCCAGCAGCGTCGCGTCGCCCACCAGGGCGGTGTCCGCGGCCTCCACCGACAGCAGCTCCGCGGGCAGTCCGGTCCGCTCCAACGCTCGGGAGGCCAGCTCCTTGGAGTCGAGCGGGCGGGGCGTCACCTGGCCGAAGTCCAGCCGCGAGCTGGCGAGCAGCTCTCCCACCAGCGCGTCCAGCTCGACCACCTCGCGGTCCACGCTGTCCAGCGTCTTCGGATCTCCGCCGCCGTCGCGGAGGATCTCCGTGAGGACGCGCAGGTGCGCCAGTGGGGTGCGCAGCTCGTGGGACACGGCGGCGAGCAGCTCCCGCTGGTCCGCCATCTGGCGCTCGATGCGCGCGGCCATGTCGTTGAAGGCCTCGGCGAGCAGACCCATCTCTCCCGTGGCGCCGCGGCCCAGCTGGACACGGGTCTCCAGCTTGCCCGCCCCCAGGCCGCTGGCGGCGCGGACCAGCTCATCCATGGGCCGGGTGAGCCGCCGGGAGATGGCGCCCGAGAGCATCCACAGCATGGCTCCGGTGAGCAGCAGAGGAGGGAGGATGCTCCAGGGCCGCCGCGGCCGGTTGCGGAAGTAGCAGGCCTGCACCGAGCCCAGCTGAGCTCCCTCCCGCATCACCGGAATGGTGTAGTCCGGGTTGTCGCAGGCGACGCCCTCACGGTGTAGCAGCGCGCCGGAGGCGTCGTGGAGTTCCAGATCCACGTTCAGGTCGCGGGAGATGCCTTGGGCGAGCGCGTCCCTTCTCTCGGGAGCGTCCCACACCTCGGCGAAGCGGTTGCCGGCGAAGGTCCGGACCTGCTCCATCCCCTGCCGCCAGGAGGAGCCTCCCACCAGGTTCATCACCGTCACCACGACGAGGCCCGTGACGAGGATGGAGAGCCCGAACCAGACGAAGATCCGCCGGTGCAGGCGGGCGTGGAGGTAGCGGCCCAGGCGCGTCCTGTACCAAGGGCCGTGGTGCCTGTGGGCGCGGTGCCAGCGGGCGTGGGGACCGTGGCCATGAGGCCAGGGCCCCCAGGGGTTGCCCTCCCAATGCTCGCGGCTGGGAGCGCCGCCGGGCGGGTTCGCAGGCGGGCCCTGGGGGTCGGAGTCCTGGGGGCGGCCGGGCCTCATCACACACCCTCTTTGGCGAAGACGTAGCCCACGCCGCGCACCGTCTTGATGAGCTTGCCTCCCTCGTCCCCGAGCTTCTGTCTCAGGTGGGAGATATGGACATCCACGGTGCGCTCGCCCACCACGGTGTCACTGCGGCCGGCCTCGCCCAGCAGAGCATCTCGCGGGATGACGCGGCCCGCGCGCCGCATGAGCGCTACCAGCAAGTCGAACTCGAGGCCGGTGAGCTCCACGGCCTGTCCATTCACCTTCACCTCGCGCCCGGCCACGTCGATGGAGACGCCGCTGGACTCCAGCCGGTCCGCCACCGAGGTGGGCTGCGCGCGCCGGAGCACGGCCCGCAGCCGCGCCAGCAGCTCGCGAGGGCTGAAGGGCTTGGCGAGGTAGTCATCCGCGCCCAGCTCCAGGCCCACCACGCGGTCTGTCTCGTCTCCGCGGGCGGTGAGCATGAGGATGGGGATCTGGCGCCGGGCCCGGATGCGCTTGCACACCTCCAGGCCATCCATGCCCGGCATCATCACGTCGAGCAGCACCGCGTCGTAGGCGTTGGCCTCCAGCGCGGCCAGCCCGCGCCCCCCATCTGGCGCGTGGGCCACGGTGATCCCGTTCTGCCCCAGGTACTGCGCGAGCAGCTCGTACATCCGGGTGTCATCGTCGATGAGGAGGACGCGGGTGGCCATGGGTGGCTCGGGACTCTAGCGCGGGCCGGAGGGGGTGGGAGCCTCGGCGCTGGGGGGCGCGGGCGCCTGGGTGCTGCCGGGGCAGGGCGCGCAGGAGGAGTACGCGCGCTGCTCCATCCAGGCGCTGCGGCAGTGAGAGCGGTAGCGAAGGCTGGCGAACCCGGAGGCGTAGCCCCCCACGGTCCCCAGGGCGAGCAGGGCAATGACGATGCGTCGGCGCATGGCGGTGGTTCCTTTCCGTGTCTCGAGGTGGAGGGGACTCAGACGTACCGGGGGCCGCCGTGCCGGCCGTACCCGCCGCGCCAGCCGCAGCCACCGTGGCCGCGGTGGCCGTAGCCAAAGCCGTGCTCGAGGAGGTCCGCCAGCTCGCGGCGCTGGCGCGCATCCAGCGACTCGTGGACCTGCGACATCGCGGTGCGCAGCGTCTCGCGCAGCTGGGCGATCAGCGCGTCATGCTTCTCGTACAGCTCGCGCAGGGAGGCCCCGTCGAACTGCTCGCCGCGCAGCGCCTGGGCGATGGCGGCGCGGGTGGTGCGGGCCTCATCGCGCAGCTTCTCGAAGGCCTCGGTCAGCTCGTCCGCGGCCTTGACGAAGACCTTCTCCTGGCCGGGCGAGGTGTCCAGCCGCTCGAAGAGCCAGCGCATCCGGCCGCGCCAGCTCCAGCGCCCGCCGCGGCCGTGGTGGTGGTGGTGGCGCAGCGCGAAGATGAGGCCAGCCAGGCAAGCGGTTCCAAAGAAGAATCCAAACATGGTCCTGCTCCTTGAGAGCCGGGCGACCAGGCGCCCGGGTATCGCGTTGTTCGGAGCAGAAGGTAGAGAGCGGGTGTGAAGGCCATGCCCCCGGCGGCGTGAAGAAGTGTGAAGGGAGGCCGCCCGGGGGGAAAAGGAATGGGGGGGGGACCTGAAGGGTTACATTGGGGGCGCCCCATGATAGAGGGGCACCACCAGGGCGATGTCCGTCCTGGAGACGGGCGGCCTACCCTGTAGGCCGTGCTTAGCAGAAAGAAGAAGAGCAATGGCAACTGGTACTGTGAAGTGGTTCAATGACGCCAAGGGTTTCGGGTTCATCGCGCAGGAGGGTGGCGAGGATGTGTTCTGCCACCACACCGCCATCCAGTCGGACGGATTCCGCACGCTTGCCGAGGGGCAGCGCGTAGAGTTCGACGTGAAGCGCGGCCCGAAGGGGCTTCAGGCAGAGAACGTTCGCGTCGTGGGTTGACGCGCGTCATTCATCTCGCCAGAACAAGGCCTGGCCCTTATGAGGGGCTGGGCCTTTTGTTTTTCGTTCTCAGTCCTTAATGCTGCTGAAGGAGGGCACCGTGCCACAACACCCGGGAATGTCGAAACGCCAGAAGGAACTGGCGCGCAAAGAGAAGAACAAAGAGAAGGATGTCCGGCGCGACCAGCGGAAGAAGGAGAAGGCCGATCGCGTCATCCAGCCGGGCCAAGAGGGTGTGGATCCGGACATCGCAGGCATCGTGCCCGGGCCGCAGCCGCCGCTCGAGGGCTACTGAGCTACCTTGAAGGTCCATGAGGTCGAGCCCCTGCTCCCTCCCTGAAGGAGGGAGCAGCCGGGTTCCCTCGCAGGTGTCGTCCCCCGCTCCTTCCTTACCTTCCCTTCAGAGACGTTCAGCGGCCAACACCGCGAAGCGGAGGAGACGAGGCATGGGTGACACCAGCGTCAAGAAGGTCGAGGCACGCCACTCTCCGCGCGGAGAGATGGGGCAGAAGTACCTGGCCTCGGGCATCCGCGTGTCCATGCGGCTGTGGGACGAGGAGCAGCCAAGTGAGCCGGCGGCCCCCGTCGTGCGCGACTACGAGACGGTCGGCTACGTGGTGAAGGGCCGGGCCGAGCTGCACCTGGAGGGGCAAGTCCTCCTGCTCAACCCGGGGGACTCGTGGCTCGTCCCGCGCGGCGCGAGCCACACCTACAAGATCCTCGAGCCCTTCACCGCGGTGGAGGCCACCAGCCCGCCGGCGTCGGTGCATGGGCGCGATGAGGCAGCCCAGAAGGGGCCGGCGCAGGCCTGAGGCAGTGCTTCGGCTCGCGCGCCCCAGCGCCTCGGGGAGATTCCCGAGGCGAGGGGAGAGGGGACGGCAAGTGGGCCCTCCTGGATTCGAACCAGGGACCAATCGGTTATGAGCCGGGGTGGGGTGGGTTGGCAAGGGCTCGCAGGCCCTGTCACCGGTTCGCAACCTATTGAAACGACAGGTGCTCAACAAGGGGGGACGCCGTCGCCGGTTAGCACCGTTTCCACCGCTTCGACTGGGCGTGGTGCGCCCGTGGTGCGGAGCATGGTGCGGCCCGTGGTACCGCTGCTCACCGTGCGCGAGGTGGCGGCGGAGTTGGCCGTCTGCCGGGCCACGGTCTACGCACTCCTGGAGCGTGGGGAGATGGAGCGGGTGTGGGTTGGGGGCTCCATCCGCATCCCGGCCGCGTCGCTTGAGGACCTCCTCTCCCGGGGGCGGCGCTGACGCGCTGTCGCCCGCTCAGCCCCACTGACCTGAGAGGCCAAAGGACGCCATGAGGCCACGCTCCGGGAACAGGAGCCCCTGCATGGCCCGCGCTCCCCCGCTCTGCGTCGAGCGAGGAGGCTAACCGGTGACGTCTTGCCCGCCCGCGCACGGCCGGCCTACGCTCGGGGGGGATGGCCTTCCTCCAACATCTCCTGATGATCGTGGGCGGCATCGCATGGCTGGCTTGGCTCATCTCTGCGCCTCGGACCTGCTTCATCACCACTGTGACCCTGGGGGCGGGGTATTGGGGGAGTTCTGATGGATTCCTTGGGACCGTTGTCGGACTGCTTGTAGGCGGAATCGGGGGATCTGCTGTCGTTGGCGTTCTCACTGGTCTCGCTGCCGTCGCCCGGCGGATCGGTCTCCGACTTCGATCGCCACCGCGAGCCCAACTCTCCCCTAACGAGTACGAGCAGATCGCCAAGGACCTGCTCGCTAGCAATGTCTCGAAGCGGGCATGGACCTCCGCATGGCACGCAGCTGTCGCGAAGGCGGAGGAAGCGCATGCGGAGAAGATGCGGAGGCCTGAGTACACTGATTCAACTTGGCGCCACATAGTGGAGGCTCACAATGAGGGCCAGAGGGCGAAACACGGTGTGTTTCTTCCGCCACCTCCCCAAGGACGGCCTCTGACGTGGCGTGAGATCGGCGTTGGCGTGCTCTTCGTTGCCAGCATCTTCGTGGGTCTCTATGGCGTGATCGGCCTTGCTGCGGGCGTGATGCACGGGGACCCGTGGATAGCTGCAGGCGGCCTGTTGCTGATGACCCTGCCATTTGGCGTGGTGCTGTGGATGGACCGTATGGCCACCGCTAGTGCCAAGGCCGCTGCAGCGCGAAGGTCCTGAAACTTCGTACAGTGACGGACCACCGTTCCATTAGGCGGCGCTGGCCGGGAGGGGCAAGGCGCTTGCTCTGTGCCGCTTTTCCTTGGGCTGGGCGGCTAACGTCGCCCGAGGCCTCTGGCACAGAGACCGATGGAGCGCCCACGCCCATCGGCCCCCGCGTCAGTGTCAGCCGTTCTGATGCCCCGGGTCGTTGGACGCGGGAGCAGACGGCGTGGGTTCCTCCGGGCTCTCCCCGGGGGACATCACCGCCAAGCGCCAAGGGGCCACGCTCCGGGAGGCGGCGCTGATGCGCTGCCGTGGTTCCCGGTTCCCAGCCCTACAGCGGGAACCGGAACCGGTTCTGTCCTCATCGGGCCAGCCTCGCTGGGGGGCGGCGCTGAAATGCGGCAGACAACGACAAGTTCAAGAGGGGTTGCGCCCGTCCGCTTCGCGGTCTGCCTTCCGCTCGGCAAGCGCGGCCCTCTGCCGCGCGGCCTCCTCGGCGCCGTATGTGAGTTCCAGGAGTTCGAAGTTGAGCCTCTCAACTTCCTTGGCATCCAGGTTCACGTGGCTCGCGCGCCAGAGGATCTCTTTCATCCGTGGTGGCATGGTCCAGCGTCTCCACCAGGACAGGATCATCCCAACGAGTGGAAGCACCACGCCAAGCCAGCTCGCCAGCACCAGCACGGCGCTCCCGGCAATGGCGAGCGGGAGTTCCTCGCTGGCGGACCCGGTCCGGATCCAGTCGCCCGTGAGGTAGCTCTGGCGCACGCCGGTCTTCCGCAAGTTGGCGTGGAGCGTGGAGAACGTGCGTGTAAGGAAGGCGTATGTGTAGCGAGCAACCGTGAAGCAGAGGGAGACGCCGACTCCGATCAGGTAGGTCGTCAGCAGTGAATGCATTCCCCCCCCCACCGTAGGCGAGGTGGGGGAGCGGGGCAACGGGAGCCATGCGGCTCAGGCTCGCGGCTGGGCGGCGCTCATCGCGGCGCAGGGATACGGCCTCTTAATCCTCAGGGCCGAATTCGACACCGTGTCTGGAGGCAAGGCGCTCTTTGAGAATTGGCGCAAGCCCGCCAATGAAGTTGGCTGGGTGGGAACACGCGTCGCACAGGAGATACTTGCGCTTCTTGATCTCGCGCATTCCCCATCCTGGTGGAGCATGGCCCCTCTGCGGCTCATGCTCTACCGAGTTCTCGCAAGCGGCACAGACGAATTTCACGCCTCCAGCCTAGCTGCCTTCAAGCGCTGGTTGTTGGACAACATGGAGGTGAACTACCCACCGCTCCCTGAGCCTTTTAGGCACCGGAAGCAGAGACCGATGGAGCATCCACCCCACCGGTCCCCCACTTCAGCGTCAGCCGTTCTGATGCCCTGGGTCGTTGGATGCGGGAGCAGAGGGTGCGGGTTCCCCCGGGCTCTCTCCCTGGGGGACCTCGGAGGACGCGGGAGCGGCTTCCCGCGTCTTCTGGCTCGTGCTCTTGCGCCCCTTGCCCGCGCGCTTCTTCGGAGCCTCTTGGGTCTCAGTTCCTTGGCCCCCCCACATGACCAGCGGCAGCCGGTAGGAGCCCCAGGAGAACAGGACGATATCCCCGGGGAACTCGCCGCTTGTCTCTGGGTCCTCCACCGCGTTGTGAGGGGCCCAGAAGTTGGCCGGGTCCTCCTCGTTGCGCACCACGCGCCGCAGCTGCCCGAGGCGCTCCGTCGCCAGTGCAAGCACGGCCACGATGCAGGCAGGGGCGTCCCGCTCCATCTTCGCATCCGGGAGATCGTGCCGCGCCTGGAGGTCCGCGAGCATCCGTGCGCCCTGAATCGCAGTGGCCAGGGTTCCGAGTTCCAGGTCCAGGCTCACCACCACCCCCCTTGGGGGGCTGCTGAGTGCGTTCTCTTCTTCCATGTCGGCCGTCCGTTCGTGGCTCAGTGCCACCCGAAACGGGCTAACCTCACCGTGGACACCTTGATTGCCGCCTCCGTGGGCCATGAGGGCTATGAGGTGGAACTCCAAGGCCTGCTCACCTAATGAGGAGGCAACCATGCGTAGCTTCAGCATTGCAGGAGCACTCTTGCTGTGCCTTCTCGGGACGGGGTGCCCACACGACTGGATGAAGGAGGGGACCAACGACAGAGCCATGCGCAAGGACATGGACGAGGAGCAGGAGGAACTCCGCCAGGCTTCCACCCCCTGTCCAGAAGGCCAGTCCAGGAAGGAAGAGTGCCAACAGAACGCCGAGGGAACACTCACCTGCGAATGGGTCTGCCGGTGAGGCGGCGAACTCCCGTCCTGGTCTTGCTGGCGCTCCTGCTCCCTCTCCCGCTGATTCTGCTGCTCAAATCCCTGTGGACCCCTCCACTCCCCACACGTGAAGTGATCCTCACCTCCGCAGGCACCCTGGATGTCAGCCCTGTCCTCTCCGTAGAGGAGCGCCGGGGGATGCTGACGTTCGAGCGCCCATGCTCACGCCAGGAAGACTGCGAGCCCCCACTGGGGTGCCTCTCCTTCAACGGGAAGAGAGGTTTCTGCGTGGCCAGCCGGTGCTTGACGGATCTGCAATGCAGCAGCGGGCAGACCTGCAGGGTGTTGCCCACTCTGGGCAATGGGCCGCGGGTGCGTGCCTGCGTTCCCGCCGGTCAGCTCTCCGAGGGCGCCCCTTGCCTTGCACTCACGATGAACGAGAAGGAGTCCTGCGCCGGAGGGCTCGTCTGCAACGGCTTCTGTGGGCGTCCGTGCTCCCCTGAAGCCGCCGCCCCATGCCCTGAGGGCTTCTTCTGCGCGGTGGGACCCAGTGGGCCTGCTTGTGCGCCTACCTGTGAGGGACACACCTGTCCCGCGAACCAGCAGTGCGTGCGTTTCACGAAGGGGACCTCCCTGTGCGCCACGCCGGTGGGGGACGACTGCCAGCGCTCACCCTGTCCCCAGGGGCAGCAGTGCATGGCTTCCTTCTCTCCTGGGCGTGCACACTGGGCAAAGCTGGAGTGTGCACTGCCGTGTGACTCGGCGGAGAGGAACTGCCCTCAGGGGCTGCTCTGCCACCAGGGCAGTTGCCGCCGCCCCTGCCAACCCGAGCATACAGAGGAATGCGGTGCTGGCCGGGCCTGCAACACCCTTCACTCCGAAGAAGAAGGCCGCTGGCTGTGCGGCATCGCGGGGCAGTAGCCGCAGGGTGCGCCGGTGGTGCGGAACCTGGAAAGGGTGCCGTCCCGCCCCCTCGCCCCGGGAGAAAATCCTGAGGCGAGGGGAGGGGTTGCAGCGAGTGGGCCCTCCTGGATTCGAACCAGGGACCAATCGGTTATGAGCCGACAGCTCTAACCACTGAGCTAAGGGCCCTGACGGGTAAAACGCCGGGCAACGGGTGGAGTATCCCGCTGTGTGTGCCGCTGACAAGGGGGCTCCCGGCCCCCGTGCGGCCCAGGAAACGGCGAAGCCCCCGGTCCATGGTGGGAACGGGGGCTCCAGGGGCCGCCGGGCCGCGAGGGCCCGGGGCTTCAACCCGCCAAGCGGCTCAGCTCTCCACGAAGGAGCGCAGGCGCTTGGAGCGGCTGGGGTGGCGCAGCTTGCGCAGCGCCTTGGCCTCGATCTGACGGATGCGCTCGCGCGTCACCTCGAAGTCCTGGCCGACCTCCTCGAGGGTGTGGTCGCTCTTCTCGCCGATGCCGAAGCGCATGCGCAGCACCTTCTCCTCGCGCGGCGTCAGTGTGGCCAGCACCTTGCGGGTCTGCTCCGCCAGGTTCATGTTGATGACCGCGTCCGCTGGGGACACCAGGCTCTTGTCCTCGATGAAGTCGCCCAGGTGGCTGTCCTCCTCCTCGCCGATGGGCGTCTCCAGGGAGATGGGCTCCTTGGCGATCTTGAGGACCTTGCGCACCTTGTCGAGCGGCAGCTCCATCTTCTCCGCGATCTCCTCGGGCGTCGGCTCGCGGCCGATCTCCTGCACGAGGTAGCGGCTGGTGCGGATGAGCTTGTTGATCGTCTCGATCATGTGCACCGGGATGCGGATGGTGCGGGCCTGATCGGCGATGGCGCGTGTAATCGCCTGGCGGATCCACCACGTGGCGTACGTGGAGAACTTGTAGCCGCGCTTGTACTCGAACTTGTCCACCGCCTTCATCAGGCCGATGTTGCCCTCCTGGATGAGGTCCAGGAACTGCAGGCCGCGGTTGGTGTACTTCTTCGCGATGGACACCACGAGGCGCAGGTTGGCCTCCACCAGCTCGCTCTTGGCGCGCTCGGCGCGCTTCTCGCCCAGGCGGATGGCGTCGTAGTTGCGCCGCAGCGCCTCGACGGGGAGGTTGGCCTCCTCCTCCACCTTCTTGATCTTCCGCACCGCCGTGCGCACGTCGCGGTCCAGCGCCTCGAGCTGCTCCGGCGTGAAGTTCAGCTGCTTCTGGAGCCGCTTGGCGGTGTTCGGGTTCTCGCGCGACTCCTTCAGCTGGGGCCGCAGCTCCTTCATGTTCACGCCGTTGCGGCGCTCCAAGTCACGCAGCTCGTCCTCGGCCTTGTCCACGCGGTCGATGAGCTGGCGCAGGTTGATGACGATGCGGTCCACCTGCTTCTTGTTGAGGCGCATCTCCTCCAGGACCTCCATCATCTTGGTCCGGAGATCCTTCACCTCCTGCTTCACTTCCTTCTTCTTGACGTCGGTGAGCTTCTTCTTGCCGGAGAGCTCCTCCTCCAGCACCTCGCAGTCCTTGGCGAACTTGCGGAAGCGCTCGATCTGCTTGCAGATCTGCTCGATCTTGTTGAGCTCGCTCTGGGCCAGCTGCTGCGGCTGCTCACCCTCGGCGCCCTCCTCGGGCACGTCCTCGGCACCCTCGGCCTGGGGCTCCTCGGGCGCGTCCTTGATGACGTCGCGCACGCGCAGCTTGCCGCTCTTGAGCCTGTTGCCGATGTCGAGGATGTCCGCCACGGCCACGCGGCAGGCCAGCATGGCGCGCAGCACTTCCTTCTCGCCCTCTTCGATGCGCTTGGCGATCTCCACCTCGCCCTCGCGGGTGAGGAGGCTCACGCTGCCCATCTTGCGCAGGTACAGGCGGACCGGATCGTTCGACTTGCCACCCGGCTCGTCGTCCTCGTCCTTCTCCTCCTCGTCCGTCTCCTGCTTGTTCTCCTCCTCGACGGCGACGGTGGGCTTGATCTCGTTGGACTGCGCGGCCTTCTGCGCGTCGACGATCTCGATGTCGTTGTCGCCGAACATGCTCATCACGTCGTCGATCTGATCCGACGACACGATGTCCGCAGGCAGCGCGTCATTCACCTCGTCATAGGTGAGGAAGCCCTTCTCGCGACCGGCGGCCAGCAGGTCCTTGACTTCCTTGCGCTCGGCGATGGCCTCTTCCTCGACTTCGTCCTCGACGGCGTCCGGATCCACGTGGACGGCGGCGGCGGCCTCTTCGGCGGCCTCCTCGGGATCAATGTCGTCCGCGGCGGCCTCGGTGGTGCTCTTGCGCTTCTTGAGCTTCTCGGTAGCCGTGGCCACGGCCTCTGCCCGCTCCTCGGCGACCGCGGCGGCGGCCTTGGCCGCCACCTTCGCCGTGGCACTGTCCGCCCCCTTCTTCTTACGAATCGTCGGATCCACCTTCTTCTTGGGCTTCACGGACCCCTTCGAGGGCTTCTGCGTGGGCATTCGGGTACTTCTCCTTAGAAAACAGGTGCTTGGCCTGGAGCGAGCCGGCCGATCTACCGCAAAGTGCAGGATAGTTACAAACGCGAACTCAAACCGGTTGCATTGGTGCCTTTGTTCCCGGTGCCGAGGGACGGAGCTCGTCCTGGACGCGCTTCTTCAGCGCCAGCAGCTCGATGCGCTGCGCCAGCAGCCGCCGCGTCTCCTCCGTGAGGTCATAGGCCCCAGGGGCCTGCTTCGTGGACTTCTCTATATTGCTAAGCTGCTCGTCGATGCGCCGCAGCATGAGCTTGCGGCAGACGGTGAGGAAGAAAGTCTCCAGCGCCGCCCCGGACTCTGGGAGCTGGCGCAGGGCCACCTCGATGGCGCGCTTCACCGGCTCGGCGGCGTCGAACAGCGCGTCCTCGGTGCCCTGGCCGGACGTGGCCTGGGCCAACACCACCCTCAGTGCGGTGTGGGATAGCTCGTCACATATGCGGAAGGAGTCCCGGGAGACGAGGCGCGGCTCGCGCAGAACGGCGGCGACGTAGAGGGCCTCCATGGTGTCCGGAGGGCGGACGGGGGCAGGGCGGGGCGCGGGAGCGGAGCGCTGGCCGTTGGAGCCGGCTGCGGGAGGCTGTGGGGGCTTGGGCGCGGGCCTGGCGGGGCGCAGGGCGCCTTCAAGGTCGCCTGCAGGCAGGCCGAAGTGGGCACCCACGGCGTTGAGGAAGGCCGAGCGCACCAGTCCCAGGGGCAGTTGGGCTGCCATCGGCTTGAGCCGCTCGAGCGCCGCCATCTTCTCCTCGAAGCTCGCCTGGGCGCCCTGCGGGAGGACGCTGGCGAAGATATGGGAGGTTAGCGGCTGTGCGCCTTGGAGGAGCCGCTCCACTCCGTCTGAACCTTCTCGACGCGCGAAGGTATCCGGATCATCCCCTTGCGGCAAAAGCGCCACACGAGCGGCTGCTCCCGCGGCAAGCAGGGGGCCTGCGAGCCGCTCGACGGCGGACAGGCCTGCCTGGTCCCCGTCCAGCAGGAGGACGAGCTGCTGGGCCTCGGCGCGGCGCAGGAGCTGGAGGTGGCCGGGGGTGATGGCGGTGGAGCAGAGGGCCACGGCGTGGCGGACGCCCACCTGGTGCAGCCCGATGCAGTCGAAGTAGCCCTCCACGAGGACGGCGGCCTTGCGCCGGCGGATCTCGTCCCGGGCCTGGTCCATGCCGTAGAGCGTCTCGCTCTTGTTGTAGAGCAGGGACTCCTTGGAGTTGAGGTACTTGGGGCCCTCCTCGGCGCCCACCAGGCGGCCGCCGAAGGCGATGGGGCGGCCCTCTGGGGCGCGGATGGGGACCATCAGCCGGCTGCGGAAGAAGTCGTAGTAGCCGTCCCCGGTGTTGCGGCGCTGGACGAGGCCGGCCTTCACGGCCCACTCCGTCATGCCCGAGCGGGTGAGCTTGTCGGCCAGCAGGCTCCAGGCGTTGGGGGCCCAGCCGAGCCCGAAGGCGTGGGAGGTCTCCTCGGAGACGCCGCGGTTGGCCAGGTAGGTGCGGGCGGCGCGGCCCTCGTCCTGCCAGAGCAGGGTGCGGAAGTGCTCGGCGGCCAGATCCGTGGCCTCCTTGAGCTGCTGGCGCTCCTTGAGGGTGGGATCCTGGGCGGCCTCGATGTCGACGCCCACCTCGCGGGCCAGGTCCTTCACCGCGTCCACGAAGGTCTTTCCCAGGTAGCGCTGGACGAAGGCGACGGCGTCCCCGCTGGCGCGGCACCCATGGCAGAAGTAGAAGCGCTTCTCCGGGACGACGTAGAAGGAGGGCGTCTTCTCCTGATGGAAGGGGCAGCGGCCCTTGTACTCGCGCCCGGCCTTCTTGAGCTCCACGTGGCGGGAGATGAGGCCTACCAGGTCCACCCGCTCGAGGATTTCTTCGATCTTGTGCTCAGGGATCACGTGGCCTGACCCTCGGCTTGGGGGGTGCCGCAGAGCATGCCCCACGGCTCCGACGTCCAGGGTTGACTGCCTGGGCCCCAGGCTCCCCTGAATGTAGCCCTTTCGCTCCGGGAGGGAAGCGGGGGGGGGAGGAGGGGCCCGCGCAGGCACGGCTCCTGGCAGGTCTGCTCCAGCGGGGTAGGCACGGGTACGGCTCCTCCCACCGGATCAGCGCCGCCCGGATGGGTGGGCGCGGCATGGCGGGCTGGGAGTAGCCCTTAACGTTGGAAGGGCACGAGGGCAAGCTCCCGGCCCCCGGGCGGGGCGGGAGCAGCGGATCAGGCCCTGATCAAGCCCTGATCAGGTGGGCAGCTTGGCCAGCTGGGCTTTGACTTCCTCGGAGATGGCGCGGCCCTCGGCGCGGCCCTGCACCTTGGGCTGGACGGCCTTCATCACCGCGCCCATGTCCTTGGCGCTCTTGGCACCCACCGCGGCGATGGCGGCGGCCACTTCGGCGCGCAGCTCGTCGGCGGAGAGCTGCTTGGGCAGGTAGTTCTGGAGGATGGAGATCTCCGCCTCCTCCTTCTGGGCCAGATCATCGCGGCCGCCGGCCTTGTACTGATCCACGGAGTCGCGGCGCTGCTTGATCAGACCGGCGATGACCTTCTCGATGCCGGCGTCGTCCAGCGCGGAGGCCCCCGGCTCCACTTCCTTGTACTTGACGGCGCTCTTGAGCATCCGCAGGACGCTGAGGGTCAGCTCGTTCTTGGACCGCATCGCGTCCTTCAGGTCCGCGTCGATGCGCTCTTTGAGGGTGGGCATGGCAATCACTCCATCCAATGTAGGGGAGGGGCAACGACGTTCGGGAGCCAGGGCTACTGACTTGCAGCGCCCCGGCTCACACGGGCGCGGACTAGAACGACTTGCGCGCCTTCTTCACTGCGCGCTTCTTGGCAGCGAGGGCCTTCTTCTTCCGCTTCACGGAAGGCTTCTCGTAGTGCTCGCGCTTGCGGATCTCGGAGAGGATTCCCGCCTTCTCGGTGGCCTTCTTGAAGCGCTTGAGGGCGCTCTCGATGGACTCACCTTCCTTGACTCGAATACCGGGCAATGCAGTCACCTCCTTCCGCTTTGCGTCAAAAAGTCGTGAAAAGGCAGCGGATATGGCGCAGCAGGCGGCAAAACGCAAGAAGGCCTGCCAAAAAGCGTGCGAGCGTTGGACTACAGTAGGGCGCCCGTGACGCCTGCCTTGCTCCTGATGCTCCTGCTCTCGGCCAGTCCCCGTGGGGACGCGGGGACCACCGGCTGTTGGAAGGCCTGCCAGCGGCACGTGCAGGACGCCTCGCTCCGGCCTCGGGTCTGCCGGCTCTGCCTCACCGATGGGGGCACCCAGGAGTGGGTGCTGATGCTCGCCGAGGTGAAGCCGGTGCCCGAAAGCTCACTGCGCTCTGCCCTCACGGACGAGGACTGGCGGGTGCGCTGGGCGGCCGTGCGAGCCAGCGCCAAGGTGCGCAAGGTGTCCGAGCCTCGCGCCCTGGCCGAGTGGGTGACGGGGCTACAGGCGGCTGCGGACCTCCCCGCCTGTGTCACCGCCGTCCGAGCCGCCGCCGAGGCGGGCAGTAACCCCTCGGCCTTCCTTCAGAAGGCCGGAGAGAAGGGAGCCGCCGCGGCTGCGCGCGTGCAGGCTCGTAGCGAGGCCATCCGTGAGGCCCTGGAGGTGGAGCTGTACGCCGAGGACCCCACCCACCGGCACCGGGCGCTCTCCCACCTCGCCACCTTCCTCAAGGTGCCCCCGGCCCGGGCGCTGATCGATGCGATGGAGGGGCGCCCGGAGTCCGCGGATGCCACTGCGGCCGCGGCCCTCCGCGACTTCGCCGAGCGCCAGTCTCTCTCGGTGGGGCGGATGCTCGTGGAGGTGGCCCAGCCCGCGGATCAGGAGCGCGTCAACCGGCTCTTCGCCATCTACTCCCAGGAGCTGCAGGCGCTGCAGCCGGACCTCACCTCGGGGGACCCGATGAGGCGGCGCATCGCGGTGTTCAGGTTGAGGCTCTACGGTCCCTTGGCCCAGCGTGAGCTGGAGCAGGCCCTGCGAGATTCGGATCCCCGGGTGCAGGAGTCCGCTGCGCGCGGGCTCGCCCAGGCCGAGGGGCTCTCTCTGCTGGAGGCAGCCGGGAAGCGGCTGCAGTCGGGCGGGGAACTGGCTGCCCAGAAGCCATGGCTGGCGTCGCTGGCGCGCGAGAAGACCTGTCAGGCGGCGCTGCTGGCCGTGGCGGAGGATCTCAAGCAGCCCGTCGCCATCCGGGGAGAGGCGCTCGCCCAGCTTCCCGAGTGCGATCTCTGGAACCGCGAGCGTGGCCAGCGGGTGAGGCCGTTCCTGAACGAGCCCCAGCCCCCGCTGCGTGCTGGCGCCCTGCGTGCGCTCTATGGATCCTCGGGAGAGGAGCTCAGCGAGGCGCTGAAGGCGGGCCTGGAGGATCCGGCCCCTGAGGTCGTCGTCGCGGCCATCGAAACCGCGGCCCGCAAGCGGCAGACGGGGATGGCGGATGCCATCGCGGAGCGGCTCGGCTCGGAGCATGACGAGGTGCGTCAGGCTTCGGCCCAGGCGCTCGAGCGGCTCGGGAAGGACCGGCACGTCAAGGCGCTCTCCGAGTGTCTCCAGAAGGATCCCGTCCCAGCGGTCCGGGTGGCGGCGGCGCAGACGCTCGGGGCGCTGGGAGGGCCGTTTGCCATCTCCGCCCTGAGCCAGGCAGCCGCGAAGGATCCGGACTCCCACGTGCAGCACGTGTCCCGCGAGGCGCTGAAGCAGCTCGGCTTCTCCAAGCGCTAGGGACAGCAGGCTGGGGCACCCAGGCTGACACAGCCCAGGGGGCCACAGGTCGCGGGTCCCTCGCTGCGGGGCGGGTCCCCCCGTCGGCTGACGGGTCCGCCCGCCCCGGCGTCCCGCTCTCCCTGAATCCGCTCAACAGCCCCGTGTCCTACGGGGTTGCCAACACGGTGGGGAAGGGTGCCTGCTGCTCAGGGACCGCTGACGGCCTTGGCGTCCACCCGGTTCCGGCCCGCCCGCTTGGCCCGGTAGAGGTACTTGTCCGCCGCCGCGATCAGGTCCTCGGGCTGCGCAAAGTCCGAGTCCAGCAGCGTCGCCACCCCCAGGCTGATGCCCACCTTGATGGGCGTGCCGCTGAAGATGAAGTCGCTGCGGTCCACCGCCTGCCGGCACCGCTCCGCGCACGCCAGCGCCTGCTCCTCGGCCGACTCACGCAACATCAGCGCGAACTCCTCGCCGCCGTAGCGCGCCAGCAGATCCTCCGTGCGGACCGTGTCGCTCACCCGCTGCGCGATGCGCGTCAGCACGTAGTCTCCCGCCGGGTGGCCGTAGACGTCGTTGATCTTCTTGAAGTGGTCCACGTCGAACATCACCAGCGACAGCGGCACCCGGTGGCGCAGGCAGTACGCGAACTCCTTGCGCAGCGTCTCCATGAAGAACTTCTTGTTGTAGAGCCGCGTGAGCCCGTCCCGCGTCGCCGACTCGTAGATGCTCCGCTGGTACTGCTCCTCCAACTGGTCCTGGATGGAGAACTTGAGCACCGTGTTGGAGCCGATCTGGATCTTGTCGCCGTCGTACAGCGGCGCCGTGTTCACTCGAAGGCCGTTCAGGTACGTACCGTTCGTGCTGCCCAGATCCATCAGCTGGAAGCGCCCATCGCCCAGCGCCACCACCTTCGCGTGCTTGCGCGAGATGCCGTCGTCCTCCACCTGGAACTGGGCCTCCGAACTGCGGCCCAGCACCGTCTCCGAGCGATCCAGCTTGAACATCCGCCCGATACCCGCCGCGGACTTGGCGCTGATCACGATCAGATAGGCGCTCTGCTGCTGAGCGTTGCTCAGCAGGTCCGCGATGGAATGGACGTTTGTCTTCTCCTCGGACATCTGGCCCCCATCTTAAGGGCCTGTATTTCGTGGCGGCAAGCTTACATACCGCTCTGTCAGACCCGGGGGGTGGTTCACCGGGTGTGAGCCCGGCGCCTCCTCCTCCGGGGCTCGGAGGGTGGCACTGGCGGCCTCCCGACCGTCAGCTCCCCCGAAATGGGGGTCTGGATGAAGCGGCGCAGGGCCTCCGGGGCCGTGTGGTAGGCCAGCCCCTGCATCAGCTTTACCGCCGCCGCCGAGGGCGTCAGATCCCCCCCTCCAATGGCCCCTTCCTCCAGCGCCGCCGCCCCGGACTGGTACAGGGTGAGGTCTACCCCGTTGCGGTACGCCTGGCTCACCACCACCACCGGGATCCCCCGCTCCCGCGCCTGGGCGAACAGGGGCCGCAGCGAACGGCCGAGGGATGGGTCGATCGGGAAGTTGCCCGCCCCGTACGCCTCCAGCACCAGCCCCCGCATATGCGGCAGGAGCGCCAATGGCAGCGCCGGGTCCAGCCCCGGGTACACCTTCAGGAGGAAGACGCGCGGGTCCAGCCGCTCGAAGAGGCGGAAGGTGCCCCGGGGGCGCAGGCCCGGCTCGAAGGTGGCGTCCACCCCCAGCGTCCCGAGCACCGGGAAGTTGGGGCTCTCGAAGGCGTCGTACTCGGCCACCTTCACCTTCCGGGTCCGGTTGCCCCGGTAGAGGTGGGAGTCGAAGCAGATGGTGACCTCACGCGGGCCGTTGAGCGCCGAGAGCACCGAGTCGATGAGGTTGAGCCGCGCGTCCGAGCGGATCTCCCCCAACGGGCGCTGGGAGCCGGTGAGCACCACCGGCCGCGGCAGCCCCCGGAGCATGAAGGAGAGCGCACTGGCCGTGTAGGCGAGCGTGTCCGTGCCGTGCGTCACCACCGCCCCGTCGAAGGCCGGCAGCCTCCGGTGCAGGTGGGCCGCCATCCCGCTCCACAGCTCGGGCTGCATCTCCGAGCTGTCCAGGTTCGAGAACAGCTCCAGCTCGATGTCGGCCAGCTCGAAGAGCTCGGGGACTCGCGCCTTCAAGGTCCGGAAGAAGGCCGAGGGTCGCAGCGCGGACGGCCGCCCCCCAGCCATCCCCAGCGTTCCCCCGGTATGTAGCAGCAGGACTTTGGGCATGGGCGGCTCCTTCACTGACAAAGGCCGCCTTCCTTTACAAGCCCTCCGCGCGTAGCTAAGACCCCCCGGCGTGTCCTCCTACTGCTGGAAGCGCGCCGTCCTCCTGCTCGCCGCCACGTCTCTGACCGGGCTGGCCTGTACCAAGAACCCCGAGGTTGCCCCCGCCGACAAGGGCGCGGCGACCCCTCAGGCCGCGGCTCCCACACCCGCGCCCACCGCCCCTCCCGCGGCCCCCCAGGCCAGCCCCGGCGCGGTGCTTACGGGGATTCCGGGCATGGACTTCTCCTCGCTGCCCCCCGCCGCCCAGCGCGAGCTGGCGAGCGTCCTCAGCGACGAGTTCTGCTACTGCGGCTGCCCCCACACCCTGGGCGCCTGCCTGAAGCAGCACACCGGGTGCAAGCACGCCAAGAAGATGGCGAGGATGGCGGCCTCGTTCGTGGCCGATGGCGCCGCCGCCACCGAGGTCATCAACCTCCTGTCCCAGTACTACGCCTCGTTCCGCGAGCCCCGCGTGGAGCTGAAGGTGGACCCGCGCATGTGCATGGGTGACGCCAACGCCCCGGTGACGGTGGCCGAGTTCTCCGACTTCGAGTGCCCCTACTGCGCCAAGGCCCGCCCGCTGCTCGAGGAGTTCGCCAAGAAGAACGCCTCCAAGGTGCGCTTCTGCTACCTGCCGTTCCCGCTGCCCATGCACCCCAACGCCATCCCCGCGGGGCGCTCGGTGCTCTGGGCCCGCGACCAGGGCAAGTTCTGGGAGATGCACGACGCGCTCTTCTCCAACCAGCAGAACCTGTCCCCCGCGGCCTTGCCGGGCATCGCCGACAAGGTGGGCCTGCCGGGCGCCAAGCTGACGGAGCTGCTCAAGGGCGACACCTACAAGCAGGAGCTGGACGGCTTCAAGGCGCAGGGCAACGCGGCCAACATCACCGGCACGCCCTCCCTCTTCTTCAATGGGCGCCGCTTCCAGCTCCCGCCCGAGCCGGACGTGCTCTCCCAGAGCCTCGAGGACGAGCTCGAGTGGCGCGCGAACAACAACGCGTGGGCCGCCGACTGATGACCCGGGCATGACGCCGCCTCGCTTCCGCATCGACGGGTCCTCGCAGCTCGTCCCCGAGGAGCGCCAGAGTCCGCCACCGCTGGCGGGCCGGACGGGCTCGTACATGCTCATGGCCACGGCGCCGGACCTGCTCCTCTTCTCGCGGGTGCCGGCCCAGGGGGGCACCATCCCCGCCCCGCGCGTGGTGCTGTCCGGAGATGCCAGCGGCTTCCCCCTGTCGGATCTGATCGCCTTCCTCAGCCAGTCGCGCTGGAGCGGTCTCGTCCGCGTGCGCACCCCCGGCACCGAGCGCTCCCTCACCCTGCGCGAGGGCGAGGTGCGCGGGGCCAGCTCGGATGACCCCGCCGACCGGCTCGGCGAGGTGCTCGTCCGCCTGGGCTACGTGGACCGGGCCAAGATCGAGCAGGTGCTGCGCGAGCAGCACCCCTCCAAGGTGGGCCGCGCCCTCGTGGAGCGGGGCTATCTGCAGGCGCATGATCTCTTCAAGTGCGTCACCCACCAGGTGAGCGAGATCTTCCACGCCATCGTGCTGTGCCACGAGGGCTCGTTCTTCCTCATCGACCAGCCGGTGGACGACAAGTCCGGGCACACCATCCAGCTCTCCACGCAGAGCCTGCTGATGGACAGCATCCGGAAGATCGACGAGCTGGCGCACTTCCGGAAGCGCATCTCCCACGGGCGGCTCTACGTGGGCAAGAAGCGCGCCTCCGACGGCAAGCTGGAGGCGGACGAAGACCGGGTGCTGGCCCTGCTCGACGGCCGGCGCACGATCCTGGAGCTGGGGCACGCGGCCAAGCTGTCCGAGTTCGACATCACCAAGGTCGTCTTCCGCCTGCTCGAGGGCGGCTTCGCGGTGCTCTCCGAGCAGCCGCTCGCGCCGGTGGCCGCGCCCGCCTCGGAGAAGGTCTCCGCGACCACTCCCTCGCGGCCCATGCCCGCTGTTCGCCCGAGCCGGGTGGATCACCGCGAGGTGGCCCGCGTCTTCAACCTCATCTTCAAGGAGATCCGGGATGAGGTGGCTCGAAAGGGCATGGTCAGCGAGTTCATCGCCTCGGCCAATGTGGCGCTCTCCGGCCAGGCGCTGACGTCCTCGCCGGTGCTGCAGGGGCTGTCGCTGGCGGCCGATGGGACCCTGTCCGAGCCGCAGCTCGTCGAAGCCTTTGAGCGCCACCGCACGCACCTTGGCTCCGAGCCGATCGCCTCCTTCAAGCAGGCGCTCAGCGACGTGATGTTCTTCCTCCTCTTCCAGGCGGGAGAGCTGCTCGAGTCCCGCGCCGACGAGGATCTCGCCCGGCGCGTGAAAGAGCTGCTCGCCACCCTCGAGACACCGTGACGGATCTTCCCAGGCTCACCGAGGGCGTGCCCGGCTGTGGCGGCGCCTTCAAGCTCGTCCCCGAGGACTTCGAGGTGGAGGAGCTGCCCGCCTACACGCCGAGCGGGGAGGGGGAGCACCTCTTCCTCTGGGTGGAGAAGCGGGGCCGGGACACGCGCGAGGTGGTGCGGGCCCTGTCCCAGGCGCTCGGGCTGCCCGAGGGAGAGATCGGCGTCGCGGGCATGAAGGATCGGCACGCCGTCACCCGTCAGCTGCTCTCCGTGCCGGCGCGGGCGGAGCCGAAGCTCTCCGGCTTCTCGCTGGAGGGCGTGAGCGTGCTGTGGGCGCGCCGGCACGGCAACAAGCTGCGGACCGGGCACCTCAAGGGCAACCGCTTCCGGCTGCGCCTGCGGGGCGTGAAGGACCTGGGCGCGGCGCGCGAGGCCTTCTCCCGGCTGGTGGCGCGAGGAGTGCCCAACTACTTCGGAGAGCAGCGCTTTGGGCGCGAGCGGGACAACGCGGACCGGGGCAAGGTGCTCCTCCTGGGCCAGCGGCTGCCCCAGCGCCCAGACCGCTTCCAGCGCAAGCTGTACCTCTCAGCCTTCCAGTCCCTCCTCTTCAACCGGGCCCTGGCCGCACGCCTGCGCGCGGGCACCTTCGATCAGGCGCTCCTGGGAGATGTGCTCCGCAAGGAGGACACCGGCGGCCTCTTCGTCTGCGAGGCGCCGGAGGTGGATGGCCCTCGGGTGGCCGCCTTCGAGGTGAGCCCCGCCGGGCCCATGTTCGGCCCGAAGATGACGCCCTCGGCCCACGGCGTGGCGGAGGCCGAGGCGGCGCTGCTGGCCGAGGAGGGGGTGACGCTGTCGGACTTCCTGCGCGGCGGCGGCGAGACCGAGGGCACGCGCAGGCCCTACCGTGTCCGCATCGGCAGCCCCGAGTTCTCCCCCGAGGGAGAGGATCTGGTGCTGGCCTTCGAGCTGTCCAAGGGCGCCTACGCCACCGAGGTCCTCGCCGAGCTGCTCAAGGAAGGCTGAGCCGCGGGGGCGGGGTGGGGCTCGAGGCCCTCACCCCGGTCCTTCTGGCGCGAGCCCTCCTTACGGAGTGGGAGCGGGCGCCGGCGGGTTCTGGTCGTCGACGATGTTGAACTCGGTCCGGCGGTTCTCCGCGCGGCCCGTCTTCGTCGCGTTGGAGGCGATCGGCTTCGTCTCGCCGAAGCCCACCGCTTCCAGCCGGCCCGGATCGACGCCCAGCTTGATGAGCTGCGCCATCACCGAGTCCGCCCGCTTCTGCGACAGCTTCAGGTTCGCCGTGTCGTTGCCCACCGAGTCCGTGTGGCCCTCGATGCGCACCTTCTTGATGGACGGCGTGTCCTTCAGCACCTGCGCCACGTCCGCCAGGATCGCGAAGCTCTCCTTGCCGATGATCTTCGCCGAGGCGGTGCCGAACTTGATCTGCTTCTTGATCTCGATCCGGTCCTTCTTGACGACGACCATCTTGTACTTCTTGGCGCAGCCCTTCTCCTCCTGGACGCCCGGCTCCTCGGGGCAGGAGTCCAGCCGGTCGGGGATGCCATCCCGGTCCTTGTCCGTATCCGGGCAGCCGGCGTTCTCGTTCGGGCCCGTGTCGGCGGGGCACTTGTCCAGCCGGTCGGGGATGCCGTCCTTGTCCAGGTCCATGTCCGCGCAGCCGGCGTTCTCCGCCGGGCCCTTCTCGTTCGGGCACTTGTCCTGGCCGTCCGGCATGCCGTCGCTGTCGTTGTCCAGATCCGGGCAGCCATCGTCATCCTGGAAGCCGTCCTTGTCCTCCGGCTCGTCCGGGCACTTGTCCTGCGGATCGTTGGTGCCGTCCCCGTCCTTGTCGACGATCGGGCAGCCCAGGTTCTGCATCGGCCCCACGTCGTTGGGGCACTTGTCCGCGGCGTCCACGATGCCGTCGGTGTCGTTGTCCAGCTCGGGGCAGCCGTCGTCATCCTTGAAGCTGTCGTGGTCCTCGCCCTGGTCCGGGCACTTGTCCAGCTTGTCGACGATGCCATCGTTGTCCCGGTCCTTCGGGGCCTCCTCCGGGCAGCCGGCGTTGTCCGTCAGGCCGGCGATGAGCGGGCACTTGTCGCCCGTGTCGTTCACCCCGTCCTTGTCGTTGTCCGGCTCGGGGCAGCCATCCTGGTCCTCGAAGTTGTCCTTGTCCTCGGCCTGGTCCTGGCAGGGATCGTCCTTGTCGAGGATGCCGTCACCGTCGGTGTCCGTCTCCTCGATGCGCACCACCACCTGCTGAGGCTGCTCGGGCTGCTTCACCGGCGGCTGCACGGTGTCCGGAGGCTTGGGCTGGTCCGGCTTCTCGCGGACCACCACCTGCTTGGGGCCGCAGTCCCTGGACAGCGCCAGGGCCTTCTTGATGGACTCATCCGCGAGGCGGATGTGCTCGGAGGCCCGGAAGCTGCTGCCCTGGCTCAGCTCGCCACGGGCAAAGTCCAGGTTGGCCTCGGCCGTGGCCAGCTCGACAGGGGCGCAGCGCAGGGCACCGCCGCGGCGGGCGCGCTCCACGTCCGCCTGGATGACCTCGGAGTCAGCGCGGATCTTCGAGCCGCTGACACAGGCGGAGCAGGCAAGGAGCAGCGCGGAGGCGAGGAATCGCTTCATCGGAGGGCGCTCACACGTCAGGGGGTGGGGCGGGTGCTATCGGTGGATTCGGTGCCCGCGGAGGCCATGGCCTTCTCGCGGGCCTCGTTGGCGAACTTGGACGCCTTCACGGCGAAGTTCACGCCCGCCTGGTAGTCCGAGTAGGCCACCTCTTCGCGCGCCTTGTGGATGTAGAGGTTCGCGGCGGTCCACTCGTAGGGGGCTTCCTTCTCGGCCCCCGCGGTGCGTGCCGCCTGGATCTGCACCTCGGCGTCGAGGATGTTGGCGGTGGAGCGCACCGGGCCGCACCCGGCGAGGGCACCCGCCACTGCCACCAGTACCGTCAGCTGCTTCATGGAGAGGCCTTGGGGTGAGGGGCTGGAAGACGAATGTTCAGGTCGTATCAATCGCGTCCAGGAGGGTCAAGAATCGGGCACATCCCCAGGGCGGGCAGGCCGCCCCGGCCGGAGTTTTGACAGGCTGCCATGGCCCTTGTCATCGTTCCGACACCGTGCACATGCCCTTTCGTTCCCTCGGCCTGGCCCTGTTCCTGATCGCCCCCCTGGCCCTGGCGATCCCTCCCTCTGCCCAGAAGCGGCTCCGCAGCCGGGCGGAGGCGGAGGAGGTCGTCGGTCAGCTGGTGCTCGGCAACGCCTCGGTGCCGAACACCATCTCCCGGCTGCGGTACATCGGCGAGCGCGACTATGCGGCCGAGGTCCTCCAGGACTCCCTGCGCAAGGCGACGGAGGAGCGCACCCGCCGCAACATCACCGCCGTGATGGCCGGCCTCGAGGCGCGCAGCGCGGAGCCCATGCTGGTGCGGCTGGCGCTGGATGGGGACAGCACGGTGCGCATGTACGCGGCGCAGGGGCTGGGCAAGCTCCGCAGCCGCCAGGTGCAGGTGCTGGTGCCGCTGCTGGAGGACAAGAGCCTCGGGGTGCGCAAGGAGGCCGCCCGGGCGCTGGGGGCCTCGCGCAACCCCGCTGTGAGCAAGCTGCTGATCTCCACGGCGAAGAAGGAGCCGGAGCTGGAGGTGCGCGCCGAGCTGCTCGTGGCGGCCGGCGCGGCCGGGGACGCGAAGCAGATGCCCGCCCTCAAGGAGTTCCTCACCAGCGACTCGGAGATCACCCGCTTCGCCGCGGCCAAGGGGCTGTGCAAGCTGGGCTCCCCGGACGGCTTCGCCTTCGCCGGCAAGCTGCTCGCCTCGCAGGACCGCTACGTGCGCCGCCAGGGGCTGGAGCTGTACGAGGGGGTGCCCGCCAAGAAGGCCTCGCCCGCGCTTTCCCCGCTGCTCAAGGACGCGGACAAGTCGCTCGCCGCGGGTGCCGCCCGGATCCTCTACCAGGGAGGGGAGAAGGCGATGCTCGAGTGGCTCGTGCTCGCCTCCTTCCAGGCCAAGGGTGACGAGAAGCTCGCCTACGAGAAGGAGCTGGAGACGCTGCAGCTGGCGGATGATCAGCGCAAGGCCATCCTGCGCAAGACGGGCATGGTGAAGTGATGGGGGTGGTCAGCGCCCTCGCCGTGGCCCTGCTGCTGGCGCAGGCTCCCACCGCTCCCGCTCCCGGGAGCTGGGCCGCCCTGTCGCCCGAGCAGCGCGCCGCGCTCCTGAAGGCCGCAGAGCCCGGGGCCGCGCTCGACCAGCGGCTGCTGCACGTGAGCTCCCGCTTCCTGGGGACGCCCTACCTGGCCTCTCCGCTGGGCGAGGGCAGCGGGGTGGATCCGGATCCGACGTTCCGCGTGGACGCCGTGGACTGCCTCACCTTCGTGGAGGAGACGCTGGCGCTCAGCCTGGCGCGCCAGGAGGGCGAGGTGCCCTCGCTGCTCGAGCGCCTCCGGTATGCGAGCACCCCCGTCTACGAGGATCGCAACCACCTCATGGAGGCCCAGTGGCTGCCCAACAACATCCGCAAGGGCTTCCTGGTGGACGTGACGCGGCGCTACGGCGGAGAGGACACCGTCCAGGTGCAGAAGACCCTCACCGCGCGCACGTGGACCTCCCGCTCCTCCCAGGAGCTGAAGCTGCCCAAGGAGCGGCAGCCCCGGGGGACGTACACGCTGAACGTCATCCCCCTGGAGCGGGTGCTGGCGCACGCCCGCAAGATCCCCTCGGGCACCGTCATGGTCATCGTGCGCGATGAGCTGCCGCTCAAGGCCACCCGCATCACCCACCTGGGCTTCGTGGTGCAGAAGGGCAAGCGCACCTGGCTGCGGCACGCGGCGCGCAACCGCTACGGCCGCGTCGTGGACGAGGATCTGGAGACGTTCCTCGCGCGCAACTCGCGGTACACGAAGTGGAAGGTGACGGGCGTGAGCCTCTTCGAGGCGCGCCTCCCGCAGCAGGAGGCAGGCGAGGGAGCTGTCGTCCGCTCCCCCTGAGGTCCGCGGCTCAGCTCGGCGTGCCGGTGACGCTGGCCTGCTCGGTCTCGCGCTCCTCGTCCTCGGCGGCCTGCGCGGCCTCATCCGAGGTCGCATCCAGCTTCACCTTCTCCTGGCTCAGCAGCTCGGTGGCCCGCGCGGCGTGCTCCTCGGGGACGAGGATCTCCCACCAGGGCTGCGGGTTGCCCGTGGTCAGCATGTCCACGGTGCCGGCCCGGCGTGCCCGGGAGAAGACGGGGATCTGTTGAGCTTCCAACACCCGGACGAAGTCCTCGGCCGTGAGGGGATCCTCGGCGGTGCCCACCCGGATGAACTCACGGGTGTCGCGCTCGTGCGGCAGGGGCAGGCCGCGCCGGCGCATCTCCGCTGCGTCCACCAGCTGGCTCCCAGTGCAGTCCGCACACTCCGTCACGTGGTCCTGGTACTCCGAGCCGCACTCGACGCAGTATTTCATGCACCCTCCCTGCCCTCCATACTGGGGCTGACCCCTGAAATTAGCACGGGGGGATCAGTGGCGCGCGGCCTCTCCGAGACTTTCGACGGCCGCGGACAATCGGTCCACGTCAATGGGCTTGCGCAGCACCACGTCGCAGTGTTCGGAACCTTCCACCTGCGCGTAGCCGGACACGAGGATGACCCGGGCCTCCGGGTGCCGCTCCTTCACCCGCTGGGCCAGCGCCGTGCCGCACAGCCCCGGAAGGGACTCGTCGGTGACGATGACGTCCGGGTGATCGGCCTCGAAGGCGGCCAGGCCTGCGAGCCCGTCGCCGGCTGTCCGGACCTCGAAGTCGACCTCGAGGATCTCCGCCAACAGCTCCCGGCTGTCGCCATCGTCTTCGACCAGCAACACCTTGATACGGTCTGTGTCCATGCGCCTGAGCAACCCGCGTGATCCGGCAAAACGTCCGCGAGGGAGCAGCGCCCCTCTCCCTGGCGGCAAGGGAAGCAAGGGGGCGGGGAATGTCCCCCTCACCGGCCGGGACAAGGCTGCTCATCTTCAAGGCCGGAGGTGATGCAATGAAGGTGTTGATGCGGGGCGTACACCTGTCCCTCACGGACGGGCTGAAGACGTATGTGCAGGAACACCTGGTGGATCACATCGAGAAGCTATGCGACGACCAGGAGGCGTCGGAGATCGACATCTCGCTCGTGGACATCAACGGGCCCAAGGGAGGTGTGGACAAGGAGTGCCGCGTCACGGTGCGGCTGCCGGGGCTGTCGGCCATCCATGTCACGGAGGCGGCCGAGACGCTGCACGGGGCCATTGATCTGTCCCGGGATCGGCTGGAGAACGCGCTGAAGCGGACGCTGGAGCGACGGCGCGATGTGTCGAACCAGGGGCTGCCCGAGGACGTGGCGTCGAACGTGCCCACCTATTGAGGGAGCGGGTGGACAGGGGCTCGGGCTCCCAGGCTACCGGCCAGGTGCCCGAGCCCCGGGCGTGATCCGTCGCCGATTCTTGCTGGCCCCGAGCGGTGAACGCTATAAGCGGAACCCTCACCCCCCGGGCTAAAGGACGGCGATGGTTCGCGTCAAGTTCCTCATTTTCGCACTCCTGGCCCTCGGGCTGGGCCTGGCTCACCTCTCCTTGCTGTCGGGTCCGATGAGGACTCGGGCCACCGAGGAGGCCCAGGCCCAGGCCGCTGCGGGCACTGCGGAGGTGGTCCGCACCCTGGAGGCGCGTCGTGGCATTGCCCGCGCGCTGGCGCTGAAGCTGGCGGCGAGCCCCGAGCTGGCCACCGCGGCGCAGGAGCTGAGCGGTTCGGAGGCCCCCACCGCCGAGAGCTTCGCCCCCGTGCGCGCCGCCGCCGAGGCCGCGCTGCCCAAGGAGCTGCAGGGCGTGGTCATCGGAGTGGTGACGCCGGGTGGCGCCATGCACGCGCGCGCCGGAGATGAGCCCTCGTCGGACGCGGCCGCGCTGGACGTGAAGGCGCTGGCCCAGGCGGATGCCCCCTCGGTGGTGGAGGCCTTCGGCGCTCCGCATGCGGTGGCCGCCGTGCCGCTGGTGTGGCGCTTCGTCCGCATCCCGGGCGCGGAGAAGCTGGAGACGCAGCTCGCCGCGACGCTGGTGGTGGGTGTGCCGCTGCTGCCGGAGGGCGCCCTGGAGGACGCGGCCAAGGCTTCGGGGACGGCCGCGCTCGGGCTGGTGAAGGAGAACGCGATCGTGGCCGGCGGGGGCGCCGGGAAGACGCACCTCGAGAAGGCGCTGGGCTCGCTCAAGGAGGGCCAGCCGGCCTCCGTCGTCAGCAGCGGTCAGCTCCGGACCCTGGGCCCGGTGAAGCTCCCGCTGCTCACCACCGGTAAGGACTTCCTGGGCGGCCAGGCCCCCCTCGTGGTGGGCACCCGCCGCGCGCTGGAGGGCACCCCCTACGAGGTGATCGCCCTCGCCGACACGAAGCTGATGGGCACGCTCGCGGACTATCAGCGCAGCGCGATCTTCGGCCTCGGGGCGCTGCTCGCCGTCAGCCTGGTGTGGACGGTGCTGATGGGCTCTGGCAAGCGCTCGGCCGAGGCGGCCGCTGAGGGGAGCGGGGACACGCTCGGACTCGGCAGCGCCATGGCGGCCATGTCCCAGCAGCAGGCTCCGGCCCCGCAGCCCGCTGCCGAGCCTCCGCCGGTCACCCACCCGGGCCTCGAGATGACCGCGGCCTCGCCCGTGGCCCAGCCGGCCCGGTCGCCTACGGGTGAGTTCCCGTTCGGTCCGCCGCCCTCGGGCCAGGATGCCTCCGCCGGCATGGCGCCTCCCCCGGCTTCGGCGCCTTTCGCGTTCCCGCCTCCCCCGGCGGCGCAGCCCCAGCCGTACTCGGAGCAGTCCTTCGGCGGCCAGCCCCAGGGCGGCTTCGCCCCGATGCCTTTCGAGTCCGCGCAGCACCTGCCGCCTCAGGCCAGCGCTCCGGAGGTCTCCACCGCCATGCCTCGGGCGGGGGCCTTCCACTTCGAGGAGCTGCCCACGGCGGCATACTCCCTCCAGCAGGCGGCGGATCCGTATGCCGCCGCCGCGGCCCTGGACGAGAGCCCGGAGACCACGCGCGTGGCCGCCATCCCGCGCGAGCTGCTCCAGGCCGCGGCCCGTCCGCCGACCCAGGAGCTGCCCCTGCCGCCGGCGTTCGCCCCCGCGCCGCCCCCGCCTGCCCCCTCCGTGGCTCCCGTCCCGTGGAACGAGCCGGCCCCGCAGGCCGTCCCGCTTCCGGGTGCGGGCTACCAGCAGTTCCTGGGCAACTCCGGCGATGCTTTCTCGGAGGAGGAGTTCCACTTCCAGGAAGTCTTCCGCGAGTTCGTCCTCACCCGCGAGCGGTGCAGCGAGCCCTCCGACGGCCTCACCTACGACAAGTTCGTGCAGAAGCTCCGCAAGAACAAGGAGCAGCTCGTGCAGAAGTACGCCTGCCGGACGGTGAAGTTCCAGGTGTACGTGAAGGAGGGCAAGGCCGCCCTCAAGGCCACGCCCGTCAAGGACTGAGCCACCAGGACCGAGCCTCCAGGACCGAGTCATAGGGCGCGCGGCAGCACCACGCTGAAGCGCGCGCCCTGGCCCGGCTCGCCTCCCACCTCCAGCTTGCCGCCGTGCTCCTGGAGGATCCGGGCGGCGATGGCCAGTCCCAGCCCGGTGCCGCCCTCCTTGGTGGTGAAGTAGGGCTCGAAGATGCGGGCCCGGTGCTCGGGAGGAATTCCGGGGCCGGTGTCCTCCACCTCGACGATGGCGTCCGTCTCCGTGCCCTTCACGCGCACGCGCACCTGGCCGCCCTTGTCCTTCATGGCCTCCTCCGCGTTCTTCACCAGGTTCACCAGCACCTGGGTGAGCTGATCGCGGTCCGCGCGCGCCACCACGCCCGTCTGCAGCGCGGGCAGCAGGGTGATGCCCGGCGGGGGGGTGGCGTAGAGGGACAGCACGCTCTGCGTCAGCTCCCCCAGATCCACCGTGGACAGCTGCGGCTTCGGCAGGCGGGCGAAGCGGCTGAACTCGTCGACGATCCGCCGGAGCCGATCCACCTCCTCGAGCACCACCGCCGCGCTGTCGCGGAAGAGGGTGGGGAAGCGCGCGTCCTGGGCGCTCTGCGCCGCCAGCAGCGTCTCCAGCGACATCTGGATGGGCGTGAGGGGGTTCTTGATCTCGTGGGCGAGCCGCCGCGCCACCTCCTGCCACGCGGCGATGCGCTCGCTGGCCACCAGCCGCTCGGTGGTGGAGTGCAGCTCGGTCGTCATGTGGTTGAAGGCCCGCACCAGCTCGCGCACCTCGCCGCTGGCCTGGGCCGTCACCTGCACGTCCCTCGCGCCCTCGGCCACGCGGCGGGCGCCCTCGGTGAGCGCCTCCACGGGCCGGGTGATGCGGCGGGACATCAGCAGCCCCAGCAGCACCGCGAAGCCCAGGCCCGACGCGGCCAGCAGCAGGAAGGCGCCCGTCACTCCCTGCTCGGCCTCGAGCGCGGCCGCGCGGCTGAAGACGAGCCGCAGCTCGGCCGCCTCGCCCAGGGGGAGGATCCGCTCCACCGTGGGCGGCAGGGCGCTCCCGGCCCGGGCCACCACCGCCTCCCCGGAGCGCAGGGAGACCTCGGCCTGGGTGATCCGCGCCAGGTGCTGGGCGAGCTCCTCGTTGAGCAGCACCCCGCCCACCGCCCACAGGCGCAGATCTCCGTAGTCCACCGGGCGCGCGGTGACGAGCGCGGGCACGTCCCGCAGCCCCTCGTCGCCGCGCACGCTCACGCGCACCGGGACGGGCTTGGGGGACTTCTGCTTCGTGACGGCGAAGAGCTCCGGATCGGGATCCCCTCGCCGGGCGGGCAGGTGGCCAGAGGACAGCGTGGTGCCCTGGCGATCGAAGAGGCTGAGCACGGTGAGGCCCCGGCTCTTCATCAGCCCCTCGGCGGTGTCGGCCTGGATGGCGCGGGTGGGACTCTCTCGGGCCTCGCGGGCCAGATCCTCCATCGCGGTGCTCTCCACCAGCTCCTCCACCGCGCGCCGGGCCCGCTCGGAGGAGCGCTCCAGCGCCTCCTGCGCGGAGGTGGTAGCGCCCTCCATCCGGGCATCCAGCTCGCGCGAGAGGGTGGCGCGCAGGCGGTTGAGGGTGAGGGGTACCACCACCGCCAGCGGCACCAGCGCCAGCAGGGCGAAGGCGAGCGCGAGCCGGGTCCTCAGTCGCATGGCGGGCTCCTCACCGGGACATTCCGGCCGGTGCCGGCTCGGTGGGCATGAAGTACACGCCGTCGAGCACCGGCAGCCCCTGCGCATCCAGCACGAGCCCCCCCAGCTCCGGGACCGCGCGCACGCCTAGGCCCTGGGCGTAGAGGGGCAGGATCTGCACCGTGGGGCCGAGCGCCATCGCCCGCTCACGGGCCCGGGCATCCCGCGCGGCCGGATCCGCCACGGCGCCGATGAAGGGCAGCTCCACGCCGAGCAGATCCTTGCGCCCGGCCGCGTCCAGCACCACGGCCAGCGCGGGGCCGGGCACGGGCGGCAGCAGCAGGGACTGCAGCATCAGATCGTAGTCGCCCTTGGCCCAGCGGGTGCGCAGGAGGGAGCGCGGCAGCGGCTCCAAGGCGACCTTGTAGCCGCGATCATGGAGCTTCACCTGGATGCGCTCGGCCACCGCGCGTTGATCCTCGTTGGTGGCGTCATAGAGCAGGGTCACCGCCCTCGCGCCGGTGGCGGGCGGGGCGGCGGAGCGGGGCTTGGGAGCCGGGCCCAGCAGCGCGGGCGGCAGCAGGTACGGCATAGGCACGGCCGGCGCGCGCACGAAGAGGCGGGTGAGATCCTCCCGGTCAATGGCGCTCTCGAAGGCCTGGCGGAAGTCCGAGGGCACGCGGCGCTGCGAGAAGGAGAGGTACGTGGCGTAGAGGGCCGGCCCCGTGAGGACGCCCGCCTCCGGGAGCACGCCCAGCTCCAGCTGCACCTGCTTCGCGGTCCACATCCGCGCCAGCCCCCGCTCATCCGTCGAGGTGAGGAGGATGCGATCCAGGTAGGGCCGGCCCTCGAGGTAGCCGAGCCGCGACTCGAAGAGGCCCTTGGCGGCCGTGGCGGAGAAGGGCCCCAGCGAGGGAGCCACGGTGGTGAGGGGCAGGGCGAGCGCGGGGTGGCACAGCGAGCGCTCGAGATCCGGCCAGGGGAACGCCAGGGGCAGCTCCACCGTGGAGCCGTTGGCGGACAGCTGCCGGGCCTCGCCCTGCACGGGGAAGAGGAGCGCGCGGTAGGGGGTGGGCGCCTCGGGGCCGGTGATCCGCATCCACGCGCGGGTCAGCGTGTTGGCCAGCGACAGCGAGGGCATGGTGAGCCGCACCGACTGGTTCACGGGCCGGGACATCTCGCGGGCGACGGCGAGGCGGGGCGCGCCGCTCGCCTCGAGCCGGCAGACGGGGCGGGACAGGAAGCTGAAGAGCGCGGCCTCCACCGGCGAGTCCGCGAGCGTGGGATCCCCGAGCGGCTCAGCGGAGCCGGTGTGGGCCAGCCGCAGCTCGCCGCCGTAGGGGATGCGGCCGGCCGCGAGCCCGGGCGTGGAGCAGAGCAGGAGGAGACTCGCGAGAGCGTGGCGGAGCGTCATGGCGCACCCTGGCGCATGAGGAAGACTTCACCGGTGCCGTCGGAGTGCCAGAGGCCCACCAGCACCTCGCGGTGGTTGTCGTGGTCCAGATCGGCGGTGACCACCTGGAGGGCCCGGCCCGGGGGCAGCACGCTCTGCCAGAGCATGCCATGGGTGGTGGGATCGTCCCCGGCGAGGGGATAGACGCGCACCACATCCGGCGCGGGGAAGAGCTGAGGCGAGGTGGTGATCAGCTCCGGCGTCCCGTCCCCATCCAGATCTCCGAGCGCGCTGCCGGCCCCGAGCCCCTGGATGCGGACGGGTGGGGTGGTGGGGCGCGCATACAGGGAGGCCGAGCCGTCCAGGTGGACGAAGAGCAGGCGCGGCGGGACGATGCTGGCGGCGGTGAAGGGGGCGGGGACGGTGAGGATCCGGCCCTCGGAGAGCCGCACCTCGGGCGTGTACGTCGTCTGGCCGGAGGTGAACGTGCCGCGCTCGTTGGCACCCAGCGGGGCCGTGTCCAGCGGGCCGATGGGGCGCAGGGCGCCCTTGGCCGGGTCGAGCACGAGCACCTCGCCGTGGGCATAGCGGGCGGACCAGGCCGCGAGCCGCGCGGGCTGGGGGATGACGGCGATGACGCCGAAGGGCTCGCGGGGAGGAGCGGAGCTCAGCGGGAGGCTCTCCAGCTCCCGGCGCGCGAGGAGGCGCCCATCCGCGGCGAACACGGACACGGCGCGCTCGGTGAGGACGGCCACCTCATCCTTGCCATCTCCATCGAGGTCCCCCGTGGCGAGGGCGGCGGGGACCTGCTCGAGCCGGACCAGCGCCGCGCCCATCAGGCGCACCTGGCGCGGGCCGCTCATCATGGCCATCGACGAAGAGGATGAAGCCGTGAGCGGAGAGAGGGCCGCGAGGGCGAGCGCCCCGGCATCCGCCTCCACCGCCCGGACGAGGGCCGCGGCCGGAGCGACGGGGCGGCTCGGGGTGCGCCCGGACCAGAAGTTCACCCAGGTGCCGAGCAGATCGCCCCGGGCGCTCAGCTCTCCTTCCTGCACGGAGATCGTGAGGCGCACGAGGGAGCGCGCGCCCCGCTCCCGGGCAAGGTTCTCCGCGGCCTCGGGAGAAGGGGCGTCCAGCACCAGGGGACCCAGCTCGGAGGCGGCGAGCCGCGAGGCCAGCAGCGTCCCGACGGCGCGCTGCAGCTCGGCGGAGCTCCCGCTCAGATGCAGGGCGACGGGAGGCTCCGGCTTGAGGGCGCGCACATCCTCCGCGACGAGCTGGACGAGCTTCTCGACGGAAGGAGGCCCGGCCGGAGCGGTGGAGACAGGAGCAGCCGGAGCGATCGAGGCTGGCGCGGTCGAAGGGCTGGAGGTCGGCCTCGGCGCAGCCATGGGGGCTGGCGAGGCCGGAGTGCCGGAGGTCGGCCTGGGCGTGGCGCTGGAGGCGGGCGCGATCGGGGGGCTGGAGGCCGGCCTCGGCGCAGGGGTGGGCGGCTCGGCGGCGGCCGCGAGCGTGGACAGCAGGAGGGTGGCGAGGGCTCGTCGCACCATCATCTCCGCTTGCCGTCCTCGAGGAAGAAGGTGCTCGTGTCCACCTGGCCCATGGGAGGCGCCTCGGCGGTGGGCGCGGTGCCTTCGAGGAAGGGCTCGAGCCGGCCGGGCATGGAGTTGCCGGCCAGCAGGCCCGTGGCCGGATCGATGCGCACCTGGACGACGCCGGGCGGCACCTCGAACTCTCGGGCGGGCAGGCCCTGGTGGGCCACGCGCATGAAGTCCATCCAGATGGGCAGGGCGGCGCGGCCACCCGTCTCGCTGCTGCCCAGGGGCGTGTTGTCATCGAAGCCCACCCAGGCGCTGGCGACCCAGTCCATGGTGAAGCCGGAGAACCAGGTGTCCTTGGACTCGTTGGTGGTGCCCGTCTTGCCGGCGGCGGGGCGGTTCAGCTCGCGCACGGCGGTGGCGGTGCCCTCCTCCACCACGCTGCGCATCAGGGTGGTGGTGAGGAAGGCCACCGCGGGGGGCAGCGTCTCCTCGAAGGCGGGCGCGTGCTCCTCGAGCACCTTGCCCACGGCGTTGCGCACGCGCAGCACCAGCAGCGGCTCCGCGTAGCGGCCATTGGACTGGAGCGTGGAGTAGGCGTTGACGGCCTCCAGCATCGTCACCTCGCCCGTGCCGAGCGCCAGCGTGAGGTTCTCCGGCAGCGCCGAGTGGATGCCCGCGCGGCGCGCGTAGTCGATCGCGGTGGCGGGGGTGATGGCCTCGATGAGGCGCACGGAGACGGTGTTCTTGGACTTGGTGAGGGCCTGGCGCAGCGTCATGGGGCCATCGAAGCGGCCGTCATAGTTCTTCGGCTTCCACTGCTTGCCGGTGTACGGGTCGCGGATGGCCTCGGGCGCGTCGTTCACCGTGCTCAGCGGCGTGAAGCGGCCGCTGCCCAGCGCGGCGGCGTAGATGAAGGGCTTGAAGGACGAGCCCGGCTGCCGCTTCGCCTGCGTGGCGCGGTTGAAGGACGAGCGCTCGAAGTCGTAGCCGCCCACCATGGCCACCACGTTCCGGTTGGCGGGGTTGATGACCACCAGGCCGCCCTGCACCGCCGGGACCTGATCGAGCGTGGCCTCCACGGAGGCGGGGGCGGGCAGCGCCTTGAGGACGCGCACGCGCACCAGCTCGCCCACCTGGAAGACGTCGGAGATGCCCGAGGGAGAGCCCTTGCCCTTCTGGCGGGCCCACTTGACGGTGGGGAACGCGATCTCCGCGGTGCGGCCCACGAGGTCCACCTTGGCGATGCCCTTCTTCTCATCCACCGAGGTGATGAAGCCGGTGAGGCGCAGGCCCTCCTTCAGCGGACGCAGGGGGATGGAGCCCACCAGGGCCTCCTCGGCGGAGGGAGGGGCCTCGCCCTCGGGGGTGAGCTCGGGCCGCTGCTCCTCCGCGCCCTCCTCGTCGCTGGCCGTCTCAGGCTCCGGGCCCGCCTTGGCCAGCGGGGCCAGGTCCGCCACGTACTCCGCGTCCCTCTGCCGCCGGCCCGCCTCCTCGATGCGGTGGGCGATGAGCCCCTTGAGGCGCTCGAAGCGCCCAGCCTCCATGGTGCCGAGCGGGCCACGGTAGCCCTGGCGGCGATCCACCGCCTCCAGGCCGCTGCGCACCGCGTCCTCGGCCGCGGCCTGCAGCTTCGGCACCATGGCGATCTCCACGCGCAGGCCGCCCTCGAGCACCGACTGCTCGCCGTAGCGCTCGATGAGGGTGCGGCGGATCTCCTCGGCGTAGTACGCGCCCACCGGGGGCGGCGGCCGGGGCGCCAGGACGATGGGCTTCTCCAGCTCCGGCTCCACCGCCTCCTTGGGGAGGAAGCCGTGCTGGATCAGCTGGCCCAGCACGTACTTCTGGCGGGACTTGGCCCGGACGATGTTCGTCTCCGGGTTGATGCGGTGGGGCGACTGCGGCGTGCCCGCGAGCACCGCGGCCTCACCGATGCTCAGGTCCTGGGCGTGCTTGCCGAAGTAGTAGAGCGCCGCCTCCTCGAGCCCGTAGCGCCGGTGCCCGTAGTAGATCTGGTTGATGTAGAGGTTGAGGATCTGATCCTTGGTGAGCGCCTCTTCGACGCGCGGGGTGAGGATCCACTCGCGGATCTTCCGGCCCAGGCTGCGCTCGGGGGTGAGGAGCAGGTTCTTCACCACCTGCTGCGTAATCGTCGAGGCGCCGGACTTGCGGCTGCCGGGGATGAGGTTCTTGATGGCGGCGCGGGTGATGCCGAAGAAGTCCAGGCCCTCGTGCTTGTAGAAGTCCGCGTCCTCGGCGGCGAGGAACGAGTCGCGCACGTGCTTGGGCAGATCCTCGATGCGCACCAGGGTGCGGCGCTCCAGGTAGAACTCGGCGCACACGTTGCCGTCCGCGCACGTCACCTTCGTCACCTGGGGCGGCTGGTAGTTGCGCAGGGCCTCTGGCGAGGGCAGATCCCGGCTGAAGTAGAGGTAGGCGCCCACGCCCGCCGCCACGGCGAGCACCAGCCCCACGGCGCCCAGGATGAGCAGCCGCTTCGTCCACTTCCAGATGCGGGCGCCGAGCCCTGGCGTCGCGGGCGGTGGAGGAGCGGCCGGGGGCGGCTCGGGGGTGGTGGGGACTTCGGGAGGGTTGGGCATCGCTCGGGCCGGATTCATGGGGCTCGGATGAGAGGGGACGCACGTTAGACCGATGGACGGGCGACGGGAACCGTCAGGGGGATGAGACGCCGAGGCTGGCTACCTTGTTCATCCGGCTCGCGTTGACGTGGGCCTTGACGTAGCGGGGAGAGAGCCGGGTGGCGGCGGCGTAGGCTGCCTGGGCGTCCTCGGTGCGTCCGAGCCGCTCGTAGGCCACCCCCAGGTTGTTGTGGACGTAGGCCACGTGGGGAAGCAGGGCAGCGGCGCGGGCGAGCACCTCGGCGGCCTTGGCGTTCTCGTTGGCGCGCAGCCACGCGAGGCCGAGGTTGTTGAGCGCGTGGCCGTGCTCGGGAGCCAGGTGGACGGCCTGCTGGAGGCGGAGGATGGCCTCGGGGAGGTTGCCTGCGGCCAGCTGAGCACGGCCGAGGACCTGGTAGGCGTCGGGGTCCTCGGCATCGCGCGAAATGGCCTGCTCCGCCACACGGGCGGCCTCGGCGGAGCGGCCCAGGGACAGGAGGAGGCGCGCCTGCTGAACGAGCGGCGAGGCCTCTTCCGGGTTCAGGCGGCCCAGCTGCTCCTGGGCGAGCACCGCGAGCTCGGCCTGCCCGGTGAGTGGGCCCACGCGGGCGATGGTGCGCAGGGCCTCGGCATCCTCGGGGATGTCATAGAGGGCGCGCCGGCACTCGGTCAGAGCGCCGGGGAGATCGCCCAGCTCCCGCAGCGTCCGGGCGCGAGCCAGGTGGTTCACGCGGTTCAGGTGCTCGTGGGGGAGGGCGAGGGCGTCCGGGGGCACCTCGGAGGGCGCCGCCTCGCCGGTGGAGGAGGCAACAAGGCTGTAGAGCGGGCCAGGAGCAGCGGGAGGCGGAGAGGAGACAGCCGGGGGCGCGGCACCCGCTGTGGCAGGCATGTCGGACGAGGTAGGCCGCGAGGGGTGCGAGGCCAGGAGCTCCTGGTGCGCGATGACGGCGAGTGCGGCCAGCCAGGGCACGAGGGACTGGAGCCGGTGGGACTTCAGGGCGCGAGGGGACAGGGTCATCTTCATGGCGGTCTCCTGCGGCCACTCATTGCGACCGCCATGCCAGGGGGATTTCCCTCGAAAGCAGGGAGAAGTGTGGTCCCTGAGCCACGGGGCGCTGGGAAAAGCGTGGAAGGGGCGCGGGTGACGTGCGACGGTCCGCGCGATGAAGATCGCCACCTGGAACGTGAACTCGGTGCGGGCCCGGCAGGAGCGGTTGTTGAACTGGCTGAAGACCCGGCAGCCGGACGTGCTCTGCCTGCAGGAACTCAAGTGCCTGGAGAAGGACTTCCCCGCGGAGGCCGTGCGCGAGGCGGGCTACCACGCGGCCTTGTACGGGCAGAAGACGTACAACGGCGTGGCCATCCTGGCGAAGACGGAGCCGAAGGACGTGGTGCAGGGGATCCCGGATGAGGTGGAGGATCCCCAGGCGCGGGTGATCGCGGCGACGGTGAACGGGGTGCGCGTGGTGAGCGTGTACGCGCCGAACGGGCAGGCGGTGGACTCGCCGGCGTATGGGTACAAGCTGGAGTGGTACACGCGGCTGCGGCGCTACCTGGACACGCGGCACAAGCCGGATGAGCCGATGGTGCTGTGCGGCGACTGGAACGTGGCCCCCGAGAACATCGACGTGTGGGATCCGCGGCTGTGGGAGGGGCAGACGCTGTTCACGCTGAAGGAGCGGGACGCGCTGCAGCGGCTGTGCGCGTTCGGGCTGACGGACACGTTCCGCAAGCTGCACCCGGACGAGCAGAAGTTCAGCTGGTGGGACTACCGGATGCTGGGGTTCCCGAAGAACCAGGGGCTGCGCATCGATCACATCCTGGCCACGGCGCCGGTGGTGGAGCGGTTGCTGCAGGCGGACGTCGACCGCGAGGAGCGCAAGGGCAAGCAGCCCTCGGACCACGCGCCGGTCTGGGTCGAGCTCCGGGACTGAGCCGCTCTCGGCCGGCCCGGCTCAGGTGTAGTCGCGGGTGATGACCTCACCGGGCTGCGGCGGGCCCTGGAGCAGCCCGAGCGCGTCCAGGATGATCCACTTCTGGAGCGCGGCATCGTTGGGCCGCCCGAGCGAGTGCCCGGCGATGAACCCGCGCGGCGCCAGCGCTCGGGGAGGGCGCGCCTGGGCGCTCTCCTCGGGCTCCACGGTGATGAGCACCGTGGGGATGCCGATCATCTCGATGGTTCTCTGCACCGTGACCACGGTGCGGTGACAGAGGCGTCAACCCCCTGTGAGCAGCACCGCGTCCGGGCGGACCTTGTCCACCTCTCGGACCAGGGCGGGGATGGTCGTCTCGCGCAGCTCGCGCAGGGCCTGGCTGAAGCCCAGGGAGAAGTGCTTCTCCGCGAGCCCACCAATGCGCCGCTCGCGCGCCAGCTCCGTCAGCCGGTCGATGGGGAAGACGCAGTTGAGGTCCTTGTCGACGCACGCGTGATCATAGTGCGCGTCGTCGTAGGCGAGGTCCGCGGCGGTGGCGTCGCTGAGGATGGTGCGGAAGGAGGTGTCTCCCTCGAGGTTGAAGGGCTGATCCTCCTTGCGGCGCACGGCGGCTGTCGTCACGAGGCAGATGGAGCACTCCTCCAGCTTCTTGCGGAACGGAGTGAACGGGATGCAGTAACGCGAGAGCTCGAGGGGCTTGTCCATCTGCCTCACCTGGCTGCGAGAGGCGGGGCGGCCCGGATGGGCGCCACCCCGCGGGTTTACGAGGTCAGCACACTCCAGCGATCATTTCAGTTTGTCGAGCGCCTCCATGAGCTTGTCCGTCGGGGGCTGCTCGCCGATGTCGTGGATGTCGATGTAGCGGAGGATCCCCTGCTTATCGACGACGAAGATCGCCCGTTCGACGGTGCCCGAACCGCGCAGCACCCCGTACTGGGTAGCGATCCAGCCATACGGCCAGTTGTCGCTCAGGAGCGGGTACGACAATCCGCCCATCGACTTCGCCCACGCATCATTGCTCCACACCATATCTGTCGAGATGCCCAGGACCTGGGCATTGCGCCGTTCGAACTCGGAGAGATCCTCCTCGTACGACGGCATCTGGACCGTTCAAACAGGTGTGAATGCGGCCGGGTAGAACGCGAGCACCACGGCCTTCTTGCCGCGGTAGTCGCTCAGCCGGATCTTCCTGTGGGTGCCACCTTTTCCGGCGGTGTCGCCGGTGCCCATCAGCTCGAAGTCGGGGGCTTCCTCCCCGACCGCGAGCTTCCATACGGGCCTGTGTTGAGCCATGAGTCACCTCTCCATCTGGAGTTTCGGGTACAGCGGGCTGACGCTAGGCGAGCGTCCCCTCGTAAAGGTAGGAGAGGCCCCCGCAAGTGTTGACCCAGCGGAAGTCCAGGGGGAGGCTCTCTTGCCTACCGGACAGCAGAGGGGCTGAGGGGTGGGCCCTTGGGAGGGCTGTCAGTGCACGGCGGGCTTGGGGTAGTGATGAACCCTTCTGGGGTATCAGGGCGCCCCTGAGCGGAGGACGTGATGGATTGCGACTGGCTCATCGTCGGCTCGGGGTTTGGCGGCAGCGTGAGCGCGCTGCGGCTGACGGAGAAGGGCTACCGGGTGGTGATGCTGGAGAAGGGCCGCCGCCTCGAGCCCAAGGACTTCCCGAAGACGAATTGGAACCTGAAGCGGTGGCTGTGGATGCCGCAGCTCGGGTGGCGCGGGCTGTTCAAGATGACCTTCTTCCGCCACGTCACCGTGCTCTCCGGAGTGGGCGTGGGGGGCGGCTCGCTCGTCTACGCCAACACGCTGCCCATCCCGAAGGACCACTTCTTCAAGGGCGGCCAGTGGAGCCAGCTGGCGGACTGGAAGACGGAGCTGGCGCCGCACTACGAGAAGGCGCGGCAGATGCTCGGGGCGACGGTGAACCCGCTGCGCACCTACCCGGATCAGATCCTCCAGGAGGTGGGCAAGGAGATGGGCCGTACGGACTTCCAGCCCACCACCGTGGCCGTCTACTTCGGCCAGCCGGGCGTCACCGTGCCGGACCCGTACTTCAACGGTGAGGGCCCCTCGCGCACCGGCTGCAACTCGTGCGGCGGCTGCATGCTGGGGTGCCGCTTCGGCTCGAAGAACACGCTGGACAAGAACTACCTCTACCTCGCGGAGAAGCGGGGGCTGACCATCCACGCGGACACGGAAGTCACCTGGGTGCGCCCGCTGCAGGGCGGCGGCTACGAGGTGGAGGCGCTGGAGGGGGCCTCGGTCTTCTTCCGGCGCAAGCGGCGCTTCACCGCGCGCAACGTCATCTTCGCGGGCGGCGTGCTGGGGACGGTGGATCTGCTGCTGAAGCTGAAGGCGAGCCCGGAGGGGCTGCCGCGGCTCTCGGAGCGGGTTGGCGACTTCGTCCGCACCAACTCCGAGGCGCTCATCGGGGTGGTGACGCCCCGGCGGGACAAGGATCTGTCCAAGGGCATCGCCATCGGCTCCATCCTGCACACGGACGAGCACTCGCACCTGGAGCCGGTGCGCTACTCGGCGGGCGCGGGCTTCTTCCGGATCCTCTCGGCGCCGTACGTCACAGGGGAGGGGCCGGTGTCGCGGCTGGCGCGGCTCTTGGGGGTGATGGTGCGCAGTCCGCTCAAGATGCTGCGGGTGGCGGTTGCGCGCGACTACGCGAAGCAGACGATCATCCTCCTCTACATGCGCACGCTGGACGGGTACCTGAGCATGAAGCGCGGGCGCGGGCTGATGACGGCGCTGCGCAAGGGGCTGACCACGGCGCTGCAGGCCGGCTCCGCGCCCACGGCCAACATCCCCGAGGCCGCCGAGCTGGCCCGCCGGGTGGCCGAGAAGATGGATGGCCTGCCCATGAGCCTCGTCAACGAGACGGTGCTGGGCATCCCCACGACGGCGCACATCCTCGGTGGGTGCTGCATGGGCGACTCGGCGGAGACGGGAGCGATCGACTCCCAGCACCGCCTCTATGGCTACGAGGGCCTGTACGCCATCGACGGCTCGGCGGTCTCAGCGAACCCCGGCGTCAATCCCTCCCTGACCATCACCGCGCTGGCCGAGCGAGCCATGACCTTCATCCCCGCGAAGAAGCAGCTGGCGCAAGGGGACACGGAGGCGTTGACGGAGACTCCGCATCCCGTGGCCGTGGCTCGCTGAGCCTGGCGCCAAGCCGAGCCGCTCAGACGTTCACCACGAGCTTGTCCCAGGTCGCGCTCATGGGGACCTCGAGGACGCCGTCCTTCCAGGAGCCCAGCTCCAGGGCTCCCGTGACGGAGCGCACGCCCTTGAGTCCATAGATGTAGAGGGTCTCTTGCTCACGCACGGGGGCGAGGTTGCCCTGCACGCGGCGCTCCAGCGTGAAGCGGCCCCGATCGAAGCCTCCCGTGATGAGGGTGAGGCGGGACTCTCCATAACCGTCGCCCTCGTCCTCGTAGAGCCGGGCCCGCACATCCGGCCCGACGTGGATGTGCCACTCGAGGTGCTCCCAGTTCGCCGTCGTCGTGTGCAGCGCGGGCTTCGTGAGCGCAAGGGCTCCACCCGCTCGCAGCCAGATCGGCACCGTGTTCAGCGGGCCGTCCGCGATGATGTGCTGGCCTCCCTCCTTCACCGCGCACGCCTGCTCCAGGTTGGGCCACTCCAGCCACTGGCCCTTCGGCAGGTACACCAGTCGCTTCGTGTGGCCCGGCTTCGTGATCGGCGCCACCAGCAGATCCCTCCCGAAGAGGAACTGATCGAACGCCCGCAGCGCCTCCGGGTCCGCCGGATCCAGCATCAGCAGCGGGCGCAGCACGGGCAGCCCGTTCTCCGCCGCCTCGTGCATCAGCGAGTACAGCGTGGGCAGCAGCCGGTAGCGCCGCTCCATGGCCGCCTTCGCCAGCTCCAGGTAGTGCGGACCGAAGCGCCACGGCTCCTGGAACGGCATCGGCTTTGCCGCGTGGTTGCGCATCAGGGGATAGAACGTGCCCAGCTGCGTCCACCGGGCGAACAGCTCCGCGCTCGGACGGCCGATGAAGCCGGGGATGTCCACCCCGGTGAAGGCCACCCCCGACAGCCCCAGCCCCATGAGCATCGGCATGGACAGCTCCAGGTGCTCCCAGTGGCTCGAGTTGTCTCCCGTCCACGCCGCCGCGTACCGCTGGATCCCCGCGTAGCCCGCCCGCGTCAGCAGGAACGGACGCCGCTGCGGCGCATGCCGGCGGAAGCCCTCGAAGGCCGCCTGCGTCATCGCCATGCCGTAGACGTTGTGCACCTCGATGTGCCGCCGCTTCCCGTGCCTCGCCGCGTAGGGCAGCGTCTTGCCCTCCCGCCGCTTCGCCTCCTCCATCCGCCCGCCCATCGCCGACACGCTCCCGCCGGCCTCGAGCAGCTCGAAGCACGCCGGCTCGTTCATGTCGTTCCAGAAGCCCGCGATCCCCTCCTCGAGGAACTCCTGGTGCCAGTCCCCCCACCAGAGCCGGACCTCCTCGCGCGTGAAGTCCGGGAACACCGCCGGCCGGGCCCACACCTCGCCCACCAGCACGTCCCCGCTGTCCGCACGCACCAGGAAGTCCTGCTCCTTCGCCTCCTCATAGGTGGCGTAGCCGGGCTCGGCCTTCACGTTGGGGTTGATGATGGGCACCACCCGCACGCCCGCGCTGGCTGCCTCGCGCGTCAGCCCCTGCGGATCCGGGAAGCGCGTCCGGTCCCACGTCCACACCTTGAAGGCATCCAGGTAGTCGATATCCAGGTACACCGCGTCCAGCGGCAGCCCCCGCGAGCGGTAGGCCTGGATGACGCCGCGGATGTCGTCCGCGCTCTCGTAGCCCCAGCGCGACTGCTGGGCCCCCAGGCTCCACAGCGGAGGCAGCGGCGGGCGCCCCGTCAGCGTCACGTACCGGCGCACCACGTCCGCCGGGTGCGGCCCCGCGAAGAGGTACACGTCCAGCTCCGGGCCCCAGCTCTCCCAGCGCACCCGCTCGGGCTCCTCGTACGCCACGTCCACCTCGGAGCGCCACGTCTCGTCCAGGAAGAAGCCCCACGCCACGCCCTCGCGCAGCCCCAGGCTGAAGGGGATGGAGATGTAGAGCGGATCCGTGTCCGGGTGGTGCGGCATCACGTCCGTGTTCCAGAACGTGAGGCGCATGCCCCGCTTGTCCAGCGAGCCCACCTTCTCTCCGAAGCCCAGGTACGCCTCGCCCGGAGGCGCGTGCAGCGCCAGCCGCGACCGGTGGTGGTTCAGCGGCATGTTCGGAGAGGACTCTCCGGACACCGACTCGCAGCGCGCGAGCTCCCGGCCCTCCGCGTCCCGGAAGCTCCAGGTCCCCGTGGCGGCCGCCAGCTCCAGCGAGACGCCCTCCGCGGTGACGTGGAGCGTCCCGCCCTCCCGGCTCACCTGGAGGGGCAGGCCCTGGTCCGTGACGACCGCCCAGGACTGTTTGGGGGCCAGCTGAGGGTGGGCAAAGCCGACGCCCGCGGAGGACGGCGCGTGCCGGATGCGCAGCACGCCGGGCATCGGGCACCGCACCTCCAGCGCGGCGCGCGCTCCCCAGAGGTGCAGGCGGGTAGGCTCGATGGCGGACTCATCCAGTCGCATGCCCGCAATTGTATGGATGCTGGCCGGGCAGGCGACTCCAATCGGATGAAGACCTGGGGAGTCGGGCGTTATCGCCAGCCCGCTCCTTCGTGACGCAGTGTCCCGCGCACACCTGGGGCCGCCTCCCGTCCCGGTGAGCATCAGGTGGCGCGCCGGCCGGGTCACTCCTTCTTGCGGAGGATCTCGGCCGGCAGGTTGCGGCGGACCGGATCCAGGATGACCGCCAGGGCCATCACCACGGGCGAGGGCAGCACCACCAGTCCGAGGATGAAGAGGAACCGCAGCACACGAATGAAGAACTTGAAGACGGCGCGCACGCGGGCGCGCACCCCTCTGGGATGAGTCGTCACGGCTTGCTCCACGAGCTGAAGTGAAAGGCGTTCCAGGAATGGGTCCCTGGAACGGCTCAGTGGAGGAGGGCGTGGTGGGCGATGAAGAGGCGGCGCGGGGGGCCCGGAGGCCGTGTCTCGGGGACGCGGCCCTCCGGTGAGCCCCAGAACCGGGAGGAGCGGGGGGCGGAGTCTCGCCCCTCCCCACGGACGACATGTGCGGAGGACTCACGCGCCGCGTCCGGCCGGGTGGACTCACGTTGCTCGACCGAGAGCGTCACCGCGGCCCGGGGGGCGGGCAGCGCATGGGCCGGCATGGCGCCCACGACGAGCGCCAGGGTCGTCAGCCCCAGCCTCAGCCAGCGGGCGATGCGGTGCCAATGTCCGGACATGCGAGGTTCAACGTAGCCACCGGCGCCAGTCTGTCAAAGAGCTCCCGCGGCCGAGAGGCGCTCGGCCCGGGTTGCGCCCCTCGCGTGGAGGGGCCGCGCCTTCCCTCGGTCAGAGCCGGACCTGGATCTCGTAGCGCCGGTTCTTCGCCTTCTTCGCCGGCGTGTTGTCCGGCTTCTCCAGCATCTGCTCCGAGCCGCGCCCGATTGCGATGATCTCGCCCTGGGGGACTCCGCGCGCCACCAGCTCCTTCACGATGACGGCCGCGCGCTTCTCGCTCAGCTGCTTGTTCTTCGCCGCGTCGCCGGCCGAGTCGGTGTGCCCGGAGACCTCGAACTTGTAGTTCTTCACCCCCGAGGAATCGAGCTGGCTCTTCGCGTCCACGAGCACGTTCGCCAGGTTCTTGAGCTTCTGGTCACAGCCGGGCTCCAGCACGTCCGTGCCGGACTTGAAGCTGCACTGGTTCTTGCTCGCCTCCTGCTTCAGCTTCGCGTTGATCTTCTTCTCCAGCGCCCCCTTGGTCGTATCCCCCACCTGCTTGCCCGCGGCCTTCTTGAACCCCTCGAGCGGGGTCTGCGCGCGAGCCACTCCAGGAGCCGCCAGCAGCGACACAGCGACACACAGCATCTTCAGCCTCATTGCTACCTCCCGTGAAAGAGAACCAGGATGCGCCGCCAGCACATTGGAGGACATGTCGACCGTGAGCAAGGAACGAAACGAGCGATGGCAGCAGCTGTTGTCGGGGCACCGGCTGGGCTCCAGGCGCCCGCCCGGGACCAATGAGGAGCGCACCGAGTACGACATCGACTACGACCGCATCGTCTTCTCCAGTGCCTTCCGGCGGCTGCATGACAAGACGCAGGTCTTCCCGCTCTCCACCAGCGACTACACGCGGACGCGGCTGACCCACAGCATCGAGGCCTCATGCGTGGGGCGCACGCTGGGGCAGCTCGCGGGCAAGGCCCTGCGCCGCCAGGGGGTGGAGGTGGATCCCGCCCACCTGGGTACGGTCGTCGCCGCGGCCTGTCTGGCACACGACATTGGCAATCCGCCGTTCGGCCACTCGGGAGAGGCCGCCATCCAGCACTGGGCCGAGCAGCGGCTCCCCGCCTGGCCGCCCAAGCCCTCCGGGCCGCCGAGCCCCTTCGCCTCCGAGGCCGAGTGGCAGGATCTGGTGCGCTTCGAGGGCAACGCACAGGGCTTCCGCATCCTCAACCGGCTCCAGGCGCGCGAGCGGCAGGGCGGCCTGCGCTACACCGTCGCCACGCTCGGCGCCATGAGCAAGTACCCGTGCCCCTCCGTCATCCCGGGCCGGGCGCGGGACGAGCGCTTCATCTCGGAGAAGAAGTTCGGGTACTTCCAGGACGACGCGGAGCTGGCCCACGAGGCGTTCCAGCGGCTCGGCCTGCCTCAGCGGGCTCCGGGCTCCTTCGCCCGCCACCCGCTGGCCTTCCTCGTCGAGGCCGCGGATGACATCTGCTACACGGTCATCGATCTTGAGGACTCGGCCATGCTGGGCCTCATCCCCATGGAGCAGGCCTGCACGCTGCTGGAGGGCGTGGCGCGGATGCGGGAGGTGGCCAGCCCGTCGCAGGAGCTCCAGCCCGAGAGCCCACAGCCAGAGCTCCAGCCCGAGAGCCGCCTGGGTGTCCTGCGCTCAGGCGCCATCGGTGTGCTCATCCAGGAGTGCGTGGCCGTGTTCTCCGAGGCCGTGAAGGAGATGGAGCAGGCGCGCTGGGAGCAGTCGCTCGTCTCCGCGCGCGAGCCCATGCGCGGCCTCATCAAGGCCATCAAGCGCATCACCCGCGAGAAGGGCTACGAGAGCGAGCGCGTCCTCCAGATCGAGAGCGCGGGCTTCAAGACCCTGGGCGGTCTGCTGGACATGTTCGCCTCCGCCGTCGTCACGGACGCCCCGAACAAGGAGGAGCGGAAGCTGCGCCAGCTGCTCCCGCTCGAGTTCCTCCAGCGGCCGGGCGCGCACGAGCCGGATCGCACCGAGGCCATCCGCCGCCTCTCCCCGTATCAGCGCCTGCTCTGCGTCACCGACTACATCTCCGGCATGACCGATGGCTTCGCCGTGGAGCTCTACCAGCGGCTCTCCGGCATCAAGCTCCCCGCCTGAACCCCTGGGGTAGTTGACGCAGGTGCCACTCAGTTGCAATGGCTCCAAACTGGAAATTTTCGGCTTTGCGAAAATAAGTGTCATACATGTAAACCCGCTGAATTTGTCTTAACGGGGATTGACCGGAACTGTTTTGAGCCTGTACCTTCACGCGCCGTTGCACCCCGGCGCTCCCGTGGCGCCACCGTTCCCCCATCCCCCCGAGGTCGTATGAAGCGCATCAAGCAAGCTGCGTGCACCCTCTCGTTCCTGGCGATCACCGCGTGCGGTGGCATGGACGGCCAGGAGGCCCAGGTTGACGAGCCGAAGCAGGAGCTTGGCCAGGTGGCCCAGCTCCTGAGGAGCTCGAAGCCCGTCCCTGGCGAGTACATCGTCGTGCTGAAGGACAACCTCAAGGAGGTGGCGCAGGTAGGCTCGGAGGGCATCGCGCAGGAGGTGGCGCTCAAGCACGGTGGCCAGGTGCTCCACTCCTACAAGGCGGCGCTCAAGGGCTTCACGGTGCGGCTGCCCGAGGCGGCGGTCCAGCAGCTGCTCCAGGATCCGCGCGTGGCCTACGTGCAGGAGAACGGCTACGTCCAGGCGGTTGGCACCCAGACGGGCGCCACCTGGGGCATCGACCGCGTCGATCAGCAGAGCCTGCCGCTCAACCAGACCTATAACTACGCCAACACCGCCAGCAACGTTCACGCCTATATCGTGGACACCGGCGTCCGGCTGACGCACACCCAGTTCACGGGCCGCATCAGCAACGGGTTCGATGCCATCACCGCGGGCGGCAACGCCAACGACTGCCACGGCCACGGGACGCACGTGGCGGGCACGGTGGGCGGCACCACCTACGGCCTGGCCAAGGGCGTGACGATCCACCCGGTGCGCGTGCTGGACTGCAACGGCTCCGGCACGGACGCGCAGGTGATCGCCGGCATCGACTGGGTGGTCCAGAACCACGTGAAGCCGGCCGTGGCGAACATGAGCCTCGGTGGCGACGCCTCGCAGCCGCTGGATGACGCGGTCACCGCCGCCATCAACGCGGGCGTGGTGTTCGCCATCGCCGCGGGCAACGACAACCTGAGCGCCTGCAACTACTCGCCGGCCCGCACCCCGCTGGCCATCACCGTGGGCTCCACCACGAGCAGCGACGCGCGCTCCTCGTTCTCCAACTACGGCACCTGCCTGGACATCTTCGCGCCGGGCTCGAGCATCACCTCGTCCTACGGCACCGGCGACTCGGCCACCAGCGTGCTCAGCGGCACCTCGATGGCCAGCCCGCACGTGGCCGGCGCCGCGGCGCTCTACCTGAGCGCCAACCCCACCGCCACGCCGCAGCAGGTGCGTGACGCGCTGGTGAGCAACGGCACCCCGAACAAGGTGACCAGCCCCGGGACGGGCTCGCCGAACGTGCTGCTCTACACCGGCTTCATCGGCGGCGGCACGCCGGGTGACACCACGGCGCCGAGCACCTCCATCACCTCGCCGGCCGGTGGCGCCACGCTGAGCGGCACCTCCACCATCAGCGCCAACGCCTCCGACAACGTGGGCGTGAGCAAGGTGGAGTTCTACTCGGGCACCACGCTGCTGGGCAGCGACACCACCTCGCCGTACAGCTTCGACTGGAACACTACGTCGGTGACCAACGGCAGCTACTCGCTGACGACCAAGGCGTTCGACGCGGCCGGTAACTCGGCCAGCTCGGCGGCGGTGGCCGTCACGGTGAGCAACACCACGGGCAGCTGCACCAGCTCCAGCCAGCTGCTGCTCAACCCGGGCTTCGAGGGCGCTACGGGCTGGACCACCAGCTCGGGCGTCATCGACGGGACGACCAGCGGCAGCGCGCCGTACGCGGGCACCTACAAGGCGTGGCTGAACGGCTACGGCAGCACCATGACCGACTACGCCTACCAGCAGATCTCCATCCCGGCGAACGCGTGCAGCGCCTCGCTCACCTTCTTCGTGAAGATCACCTCGTCGGAGACCACCACCACGACGGCCTACGACAAGCTGGCCATCCAGATCCGGAACAGCTCGGGCACTGTGCTGGCGACGCTGGCCACCTACAGCAACCTGAACAAGTCCACGGCCTACGCGCAGAAGACGTTCGACGTGTCCGCGTACAAGGGCCAGACGATCCGCGTCTACTTCAACGGCACCGAGGACTCGTCGCTGGCCACGAGCTTCTTCCTCGACGAGGCCAAGGTGAACATCACCCAGTAGTCCACGGCCTCTGGCTGTCACCTCCCGGCGTGGGGACGGAGCTGCTCCGGCCCCACGCCGGTTTTCTTTGCGGGGCCCGCCCAGTGGCGAGGAGGCGCCGGCACGGCTGGCCGGTCCCCCTGCCAGCTTCGGTAAAGCTTGGAGGGCCCGCCCGGCGCGGCGATACTCCGGCCCATGTGTGGCCGTGTCACCGTCCAGACCCCCGCGGTGGAGCTCGCGCGCGAGTTCGCCCTCACCGGCATCCGCAACGCGATCGAGCGTCCCCGGTTCAACCTTGCCCCCACCCAGCTGATGCCTGTCGTCCCCAATGACGGGCAGCGGATGCTGGATGCCTTCCGCTGGGGGCTCATCCCGGGCTGGGCCAAGGACGCGTCCATCGGCAACAAGCTCATCAACGCGCGCTGCGAGACGGTGGCCGAGAAGCCCAGCTTCCGCTCCGCGCTCAAGCGCAGGCGCTGCCTGGTCCTCGTCGACGGCTACTACGAGTGGAAGCAGTCGACGAAGCCGAAGACGCCCTTCTTCTTCCACCGCAAGGATCGGAAGCCGCTCGCGCTCGCCGGGCTGTGGGAGGAGTGGACCTCTCCCGAGACGGGCGAGGTGGTGCGCTCCTGCTGCCTCATCACCACGGGCCCCAACGCGCTCGTCGCGCCCATCCATGATCGGATGCCCGTCATCCTCACGCCGGACGGGCAGGAGCAGTGGCTGCGCCCGGAGGCGCAGGAGGCCGCCAACCTCATGCCGCTGCTGGTGCCGTGCGCGGACGACATCCTCGATCTCTATGAGGTGGCGCGCGTGGTCAACTCGCCCACCAACGACGTGCCCGCCTGCATCGAGCGCGTGGCGGCCTGAAGCGGGAGACGGTGCCGGGGAGCAGCAGGCCCCGGACTACGGGCTGCGCCGCAGCTTCGCGTCGAGGCTCCACGGCCCCGCACCGGCGATGGCCACGGCCGCACACACCGCGAGGAAGAGCACCGCCTTCTCCATCTTGGAGAACGGATCCGCGCGGTGCTGGTAGAGCGCGACGAGCATGGTGAAGGACGCAAAGCAGGCGGCGGGCCGCGCGAAGAGCCCCGAGGCGATCAGGAGTCCCCCCACCAGCTCCGTGAGCGTCGCGCACCAGGCGAAGAAGGGAGGGAAGGGGAAGCCCAGGGCGGCGACATCCTCCATGAGGCCCTTCGCCCCGCTCAGCACCTTGGGCACCCCATGCGCCAGGGCCAGCGACAGCCCGAAGATGACCCGCACCAACGTCCATCCCACCACCGCGCGCTGCCCCTGCATTCGTCACTCTCCGCTCGAGCCCTGTGCGGGCTCCTTGTCCGCCGCGCTCCGCCGCAGGCCAAGCGCTTTCATCTTCTTGTAAAAGTGGCCGCGCTCCAGATCCAGCAAACGTGCGGCCTCCGTCACGTTGTCCTGCGTGTGAGCCAGCGCGTGGAGGATGATCTCCCGCTCCGCGTCCTCCACCTGTTCACGGAACGTGCGATCCACCCGGGGGCGGAAGCCTGCCTGCGGAGCCGGATCCGGCGCGCGCGGTGGGGCCAGCTCGGTGGGAGGCAGGACCAGCGTGGAGGGGAAGCTCGGGGCAGGTGCCTGGAAGACGGGCGGGGCGCTGACGGGGAAGGGTGACGCCAGCGCGCCTCCCCGGCCCCGGGGGAGCAGCTCCAGGGCCTCGGGGCCCGAGACCACAGGGCCCTCGCAGAGGATGGCCAGCCGCTCCACCAGGTTGCGCAGCTCGCGCACGTTGCCCGGGTAGTCGTAGGAGGCCATCACCGACAGCGCCTCCGGCGAGAGCTTCAGCGGCTTGCGCCCGTTGCGCGCGCACGCCTCCTTCAGGAAGGTGTCGATGAGGTCCGGCAGATCCTCGCGCCGCTCGCGCAGCGGGGGCGAGTGAATCTGCACCACGTTGATGCGGTAGTAGAGGTCCTCGCGGAAGTGGCCGTCGGAGATCTCCTTCTCCAGGTTCTTGTTCGTCGCGGCGATGACGCGCACGTCCACCTTGATCGTCTCCGCGCCGCCCACGCGCTCCAGCTCGCCCTCCTGCAGCACGCGCAGCAGCTTGGCCTGCATGGCGGCCGGCATGTCGCCGATCTCGTCCAGGAAGAGCGTCCCCTCGTGCGCCAGCTCGAACTTGCCGCGCCGCACGCTCACCGCTCCGGTGAAGGCGCCCTTCTCGTGGCCGAACAGCTCGCTCTCGATGAGCTCGTGGGGCACCGCCGCGCAGTTGAGCTTCACGAACGGGCTCGCCTTGCGCCGCGAGTGCTGGTGCAGCGCGCGCGCGATCAGCTCCTTGCCCGTGCCGTTCTCGCCCGTAATCAGGACGCGGCCCTCGGAGGGCGCCGTGCGCTGGATGAGGGAGAAGATGCGCTGCATGGCCGGCCCGGCGCCCACCATGTCGTAGCGGCCCAGCTGCGCCTTCAGCTCCTGCAGCTCCTCGATCACCGCCTGGTGCTTGAGCACGTTGCGCAGCGCCACCAGCAGCCTGTCTCTCGCGATGGGCTTCTCCAGGAAGTCCCTCGCGCCCAGCTGCGTGGCCTTCACCGCCGTGTCGATGGTGCCGTGGCCGGACATCATGATGACGGGCAGCTCCGGCTTGAGCGCGTGCAGGCGCCCCAGCGCCGTGAGCCCATCCATGTCCGGCATCTTCACGTCCATCAGCACCGCGTCCACCGGCCGCGCCGAGGCCACATCCAGCGCCACCTGCCCGGAGCTCGCCAGCTCCGTGTGGTAGCCCGCCAGCTGCAGCGACTGGCTCAGCGTGAGCAGGATGTTCTTCTCGTCATCGACGATCAGCACGGACGCGGGCATGGAGCGGAGACCTCGGAGCTCGGGGTGTGGCCAGAGAGCCACACTGTTCGAGAAAGGGTGAGGCGATTCAAGGACTTCGGCGTCGCGGGGTCCAGCACGATGCAAGGAAGCGGCCGGTCGCCCTGGCGCTCAGCGCGTGTAGATGAGCACCGTGAAGCCTGCGACCTCGAGCCGCTCGTAGCGGGCATGGATGTTCCTCAAGAGTCCTTCATAGGGGTCTGGCTGCGCCCGGGGCTCGGAGGGGTGGAAGATGAAGGCCACCTTCGGCGCCCGTTCGAACGCCTCCCGGTAGGGCGGGTAGCGGTCCTCGCCAGGGTCGAGCGGCATGACGGTGGGGTTCTCCTCGAAGAGGAAGGAGAGCCGGTAGGAGAGCCAGTACTGCGCGGCGCCTGCCGTGACCCCACGCTCCCGCAGCACCCGCGCTACCTCCTGCTCCTCCTCGGCCACCCCTCGCGCATCGAACCGTGGCAGCGGGCCCTTCACATAGAAGCCGTAGCTCAGCCACCCGCCCACGGCCGCGGTGATGACGTAGGGAGCCAGCGCCCAGGCGAAGCGGCGGGGGCGCAGCCACAGGGCCACCGGGGCCAGCGCGAAGGGCGAGAACCAGACGATGGGGGCCAGGTAGCGGGCCGACCACATGTCCGCGGGCATGGAGGACACCAGGAAGCCGCCCAGGGACGTCGCGCTCACCACCGCGCCCAGGAGCCCCAGCCGTCGTGCCCCCCAGGGCCGCCGCCGGAAGAACAGCGAGAGGCCGCCCACGGCGATCCCCAGCACGAGCAGCCCCGCCCCTGCCTTCTGGAAGAGGGCGAAGAGCACGGGGGCCTCCCACCGGTCCGGGTAGAGGTTGTGGCCCGGCACGTAGACGCCATAGCCCAGCACCCACGGTAGGCAGGTGTCCCAGAGCAGGCGGGCGTTGCGCTCGAGCGGCTCGAGCGAGAGGCCCGTCGTGGAGGCCGTGGCCCCCGCATGCTGTCGCAGCCACTGGAGGCCGAGCCACCCCGCCGCCCCGCCCGCCACGGTGGCCGCCACTCGGCGCCACCCGCGCGCCAGCCCTGGCCACGCGTCCGCGCAGCACGCGAGGGCGAAGAGGGCAAAGCCCGGCATCAGTTGCAGCGCATACAGATCCAGGTAGAGCGCCAGCGGCCCCATGAGCGCGCCCAGGGCGTAGCGGCGCAGCGGCTGCCCGGAGTGGCCCGCCCCATCCAGCAGCCACAGCCCCAGGAAGACGAAGGTGATGCACCACTGGCGAGGCGCATAGAGCGCCACCCCGTTGATGGCCTGGGGCGTGAAGACAACGGGCAGGGTGGCCAGGAGCCCCAGCGCCGCGCCCACCCGCTTCTGGAGCATGTCGAAGGTGAGCACCTCCAGCAGCACGTGGCCCGCCAGCGGCACCAGCATCAGCACCAGCGCGGAGGCCCCCGCCATCTTGAAGGCCAGCGCCGTGAGCAGCGCATCGAAAGAGCCCTGGTAGCCCGCTCCCCAGAGGAACCAGGACCACTCCCCCTGGAGCATGTGACGGGCCTGGAGGCCCACCACCGCCGCGTCCGAGTGCACCCCGCGCGCGTTGAGCAGCGGAGGAAGGCGGAACAGCAGCGTGGCAGCTATCAACAGCCCCAGCCCCGCGGCCAGGATTTCCGGTGACGGCTTCTCTTCGCCGGAGGCGGCAGCGGGCGCGGACATGCGAGGGAGGCCACCGGATCGAAGCGGAAGGAGGCCCGGTGAACTGTTCCGGAATCAATGGAGTGATTCAAGGTTTTCCCGTCGTCGAGCGGGCCCAATTGCGTTGACTCACTCGCTTGCTTGGGGCTACACGCGAGCGCGGCGACCCGTCCCCGGGACGGGCACTTCAACAGATTCTGGAGGGAACGATGCGACGGATTCCGATGCTGGCAGGGCTCGCTCTCGCCATGGTGTTCATGACGGGCTGCCCCAAGCCCTACCCCAACTGTGACAGCGATGAGGCGTGCAAGGAGCATGGCGAGGTCTGCGTCCAGGGCCAGTGCCAGGAGTGCGCCACCGATGCGAACTGCAAGGAGGGCTTCACCTGCCAGGGCAACAAGTGCGCGCCCAAGCCCCCCGAGTGCACCACCGACACCCAGTGCGGCGATGGCCGCATCTGCGAGGCTGGCGCGTGCGCCCCGGCCCAGTGCAAGGCCGACGAGCAGTGCCCCTCCGGCAGCAAGTGCGAGCGCGGCCGCTGCCAGGTGCCGCAGAACACCTGCTCCTCCAGCGCCGACTGCGGCGAGGGCCAGGAGTGCCAGGCCGGCAAGTGCGTGACGGCCGGCCCCAAGGAGTGCAACTGGGAGCCCGTCCGCTTCGGCTTCAATGAGGCCAACCTCACCTCCGAGGCCCAGAGCCGCCTGTCCGAGCTGGCCGACTGCATCAAGTCCACCAAGGCCTCCGGGAAGATCACCCTGGAGGGCCACGCCGACGAGCGCGGCACCGAGGAGTACAACCTCCAGCTCTCCAATCGCCGCGCCGCCTCCGTCAAGCGCTACCTCACCACCCTGGGCCTCCCGGCCAAGAGCCTGGACACCGTGGGCTACGGGGAGACTCGCCCGGTTAACCAGGCTTCAGACGAGGAAGCGTGGAGCCAGAACCGTCGCGTCGAGTTTCGCCGCTGATCTGAGGTAGGCTGTCGCCCGATGGCCGTCTCTGAGTCTGAAGGGCGACAATCCTACCTTGTGTTTGCATGTGGGAGCAGCTGGTACGCGGTGCCTGCGGAGAGCGCGGCGGAGGTGGTTACCTTCCCCGAGCTGACGCGGGTGCCGGGTGCTCCCGCATATCTGCTGGGCGTCTTCGCGCACCGGGGTGAGGTGATCCCCGTGGTGGACATGGGGCTGCTGGTGGGAACCGGCAGCCAGTCCACGAAGCGCGCGGTGCTCGTCCGGCTGCCCCGGGGCTCGCTGGCGTTGACCGCGAGCACGGTGGCGGGCGTGTCCCTGGTCTCCGGCAGCCTGGAGCCGCTGGGCTCCAGCGGGGTCCACATGCACCTGCGCGGCCCGGCCAAGGGCGCCCAACGGGATGTGGCGGTGATCGATACCGACGGGCTCTTCGATCACCTCAGCCAGGGAGCCTGAGCCATGCAGGGGCTTCAGGTCAGCGGGACACTCTTGTGTCATGCCGGGACGCACCGGATCGCCTTCCCGGCGGTGGATGTGGCGGTCATCGACGCGCCCTCGCTCCACGCGGGGCGCTCGCGTTCGGCAAGCCAGGCCTTCGGTGAGCCGGCGGGGGTCTCGCGCGTGCTGCTGGCGCCCTCGGGGGAGACGGTGGGAGTGGACACGCTAGAGATCGACGCGGAGGTGCATCGCGTGATGCCCTCGCCGCAGGTGCTGGGGCGGGTGGCGGGCGGGTGCTTGCTGGGGTTCATCTCCGTGCGAGGGGAACTCTGGCCGCTGGTGCGGCTGGTGGACTTCGAGCACTTCCTCGCCGGTGCCGCCCGGGAGGCCGCATGAGCACGCCCTCGGGAGTGAAGGGGCTGGCGCAGTGGCTGACGCGGCCCTCCTGGCTGGGCAGTGGCGTGGGGCTGGTGCTCGCGCTGGCCTACGGGCAGCTGGAGTACACGCCGCCGGCGGGCGCCTGGCGCACCTTCCTCTTCCTGGTGGCGCTGGCGCTGGGCCTGGGCCTGGGGCTCGCCAGCATCCTCGAGCGGCGCGCGCTGCGGACGCTGTGGGCGGTGGAGAAGGGCAAGCTGCCCTCCACGCCGGAGAACCTGCGCCAGGCGCTGCAGGAGGCGCGCGTCATCCCCGAGCGCTGCTTCTGGTTCACGCTGCTGGGCTGGAGCGGCGGCACGCTGCTGGTGGCCCTGGCCTTCCCGCCGCTGGTGGACGAGCCGTGGATGGTGAGCCTGCGCATCGCGCTGGTGGTGCTGGCGCTGGGCCCCCTGAGCGCGCTGCTCGTGCACCTGCTGGTGGTGCGCCGCAGCCGCACCGCGGCCGAGCGCATCGCCAACGAGGGGCTGTCCGCGCTGGAGTTCATCGAGGCGGTGCCTCCCCGGCGGCAGAACCTGCGCCGGCGGCTGTTGACGTTCACCGCCATCGCGGTGCTCTGCCCCTCCGTCTTCATCCTGGACGTGTCCATCTCCCGCGCGGTGCGGGTGATGGACGAGATCCTCGAGGCGCAGGGCCGGGAGGCGCAGGAGGCCGTGGTGGCGCGGGCCCGCAGCGAGCGGAACCTGGCGCTGGGGCTGCTCTCGGCCTTCGTCATCCTGCTGGTGCTGGGCACCGCGTACGCCGCCGGCTCCGCGCTGTCCGAGCCGCTGCGCGCCATCACCGAGGATGCCACGCGCATCGCCAAGGGAGATCTGCGCCCGCCGCGCGTCATCCCCGCCGAGGACGAGGTGTGGGCCGCCTCGGCCGCCTTCGTGCAGATGCAGGCCCAGCTGGGCCAGGCGCTGGCGCAGATGCGGCGCGCGGGCATGCAGATCTCCAGCACCACCGAGCAGCTGGTGGCCACCTCCACGGAGCAGGAGTCGGGCGCGGATGAGCAGTCCAGCTCGCTCAACGAGACGAGCGCCACCACGGAGGAGCTGGCCCGGAGCGCGCAGCAGATCGCCGGCAACGCGGAGTCCGTGGCCGGCATCGCCGAGCGCACCTTCGCCGCGGCCCAGGGCGGGCAGCGCAACGCGGCCGCCTTCCTCACCGCCATGCAGCGGATGAAGGAGGACAACCAGTCCATCGCGGACGCGGTGGTGCGGCTCAACAAGCGGGTGCAGCAGATCGGCAAGGTGGTCGAGTTCATCAACGAGATCGCCGACAAGTCGGACCTGCTGGCGTTGAACGCGGAGCTGGAGGGGACGAAGGCCGGAGAGGTGGGCCGGGGCTTCTCGCTGGTGGCCGCGGAGATGCGGCGCCTGGCGGAGAACGTGATCCGCTCCACGCGCACCATCGAGCAGCTCATCGAGGAGATCCGTGACGCAACTCACGCGGCGGTGATGGCCACGGAGGCGGGGTTGAAGACGACGGACGCGGGCACGCTGCTGGCGGCGCAGGTGGACGAGAGCCTGAGCCTCATCCTCGAGCTGGCGCGGCAGACCTCGCACGCGGTGCGCTCCATCTCGCTGGCCACCCAGCAGCAGCAGACGGGCACCGATCAGCTGGCCGCCGCCATGGGAGACATCCTCCGCGTCACCGAGCAGAACGCCTCGGCCACCAAGCAGATGGTGGCCGCCAACAGCGATCTGTCCACGCTGGCCAGGGATCTCAAGCTGGTGGTGGAGCGCTTCCAACTGGCCGGGAGAGAGGGCTAGCCGATGAGCACGAGCGGCACTTCCCGGCGAGCCTCCTTCAGCCGGCACCTCGCGGTCCCCGTCCCCGTGGGCAACCTCATCGGGGCGGCGCTGGCGTGCCACTACGCCTGGCTCACGCTGGAGGACCAGCTGTCCAGCGCCTTCCCCCTGCTCATGGGGATGGGCGTGCTGGCCTGCGGGATTGCCACCGCGGCGGGCGCTACCCTGTTGATGCGGAGCCTGCGGGTGCTGCGCGGCCTGGAGCGCCGCGAGGTAACCCCCAGCCCGGAGAGCCTGTCCCAGGCCGCGGTGGAGGCCAGCCGCGCCGCCGACGCGACGTTCGTCAAGTCGCTGATGATGTGGCTGATCAGCACGGCCCTGATGGGCGTGGTGGTGGCCTTCGTGTCCGAGGGGGGCTGGCGCGCGGGGATGAGCGTGATGTGCCTGGGGTTCCTCTTCGGGCCTATCACCGCGCTGCTCGTCCACTGCCTGGTCACCCTGCGGGCCCGCCAGGTGGTGCTGTGGCTGAGCGAGCTCGGGCTGAGCCACTCGCAGCTCATCGCCGCCCTGCCGCGGCGCGCGCAGATCCGCGCGCGGATGGTCATCTTCACCGCCATCGCCGTGATAACGCCCGCGCTGCTCACCTCCAACCTCGCCTCGGCGCTGGCGGAGCACACCTATGCGCAGGTGCTGGCCACGCCGCAGCCGGTCCAGGCGGAGCGGGTGAAGGAGCTGCGGGTGGAGGCCATCGCCTCCGGCGGGGCGCTGTGCCTGCTCGTGTTCGGGCTGGCGCTCACCACCGCGTACCTGGGCGGCACGCTGGTGGGGCGGCCCATCCGCCAGCTCGCCGAGGAAGCGCGGCGCATCGCGGATGGGAACCTGGCCACCCCGCGGCTCATCCCCGCCGAGGACGAGGTGTGGGCCGTCTCGGCCGCCTTCGCGATGATGCGGGCGCACCTGGCGGACGTGCTCTCGCAGCTGCAGCGTGCGGGCGCGCAGATCAGCGCCACCACGGAGGAGATCCTCAGCACCTCTGGCCGCTACGAGGCCGGCGCCGCCGAGCAGGCCAGCTCGCTGGACGAGACGAGCGCCACCACGGAGGAGCTGGCCCGGAGCGCGCGGCAGATCGCGGAGAACGCCGGCTCGGTGGCGGAGATCGCCCAGCGCACGCTCGCGGCGGCCCAGGGCGGGCAGGGCAGCGCGGAGGCCTTCCTGGCCTCCATGAGCCGCATGCGCAACGACAACCAGGCCATCGCCTCGGCGGTGACGCGGCTCAACAAGCGCGTGCAGCAGATCGGCAAGATCGTCGAGTTCATCAACGGCGTGGCCGACAAGTCGGACCTGCTGGCGCTGAACGCGGAGCTGGAGGGGACGAAGGCCGGCGAGGTAGGCCGGGGCTTCTCGCTGGTGGCCGCGGAGATGCGGCGCCTGGCGGAGAACGTGCTGGAGTCCACCAAGGAGATCGAGGGCCTCATCGAGGAGGTGCGCGAGGCCTCGCGCGCCGCGGTGGCGGCCACCGAGGGCGGCGTGCGCGCCACGGACACGGGCACCTCGCTGGCGCAGCAGGTCTCCGAGTCCCTCAAGCAGATCCTGGATCTGGCCGGGCAGACGTCGGACGCGGTGCGCTCCATCTCGCTGGCCACCCAGCAGCAGCAGACGGGCACCGATCAGCTCGCGGACACCATGGCGGACATCCTCCGCATCACCCAGCAGAGCCTGAACGCCACCAAGCAGGTGAGCACGGCCAACGGGGATCTGCTGGTGCTGGCGCTGGATCTGCGCAACGTGGTGGAGCGGTTCCAGATCAGCATCAGCCAGGTGCCACCTGCGAGGAGTGACGGGTGACACCGCGGGATCGCCTGCTCAAGCAGTTCCGCGAGCTGGTGGGGGTGCGCCTGGAGCGCATCAACCGCGCCATCGTGGAGCTGGAGTCCGCGGGCAACGTGGAGACGGGGCGCAAGGCGCTCCGGGAGCTCCACGGCCTCAAGGGCGAGGCCCGGATGATGGGCTTCGACAGCATCAACGTGCTCGTCCACGAGATGGAGGAGCTGGTCAAGTCCAGCGAGCCCACCCTGTACTCGCTGTCCCACGACTCCGCCGACGCGCTCTTCAAGTCCGCCGATGCGGTGACGATCCTCTCCGGCCTGGTGGCGTCCGACGATGCGCCCGAGGTGGAGAAGCTGGTGGCGTGGCTGCGGGAGCGCACCAAGGCCGAGCAGGCCCAGCGCGGCGCCGCCGTCCCCGACCCGGTGGTGCTGCCCGCGGTACCCAAGACAGCACCCGCCACGGCGCAGCCCTCCGCTCAGGGGGCGACCCCGGCGGCCTCGCAGCCCGCGGCTCCGAGCCCTGGAGCGGCCCCGCCCCGCTTCTTCACGCCGATTCCCCTGTCAGCGGCCGCGCTTCAGGCCGCGGCGTCCGGCTCCACCGGGGCTGGCTCCGCCTTGCAAGGGGCAGCGGGGGGCTCCCTGGGAGCCAGATCCTCCAACCCCGGTGCCACTCCCGCGGGAGGGACGGGCTCCCTCTCGCAGGGGGCGGCCCCGGCGTCGCGTCCGCTGGCCCCGAACCAGGCACCCCAGGCGCCTGTTCGCCCCGCGGCTCCTCCCGGTGGGCCCGGGCCGGGGGCCTCCCTCTCCTCTCAGGGCACCTCGGCCCAGCCTCCGCGGACGGAGATGCGCGCGGACAGCTCGGTCCGCATCGAAGTCTCCAGCCTGGATCTGCTCACCAGTGCCGCCACCAACCTCACGCAGGTGGCGCGGCGGCGGGAGCTGGCCAATGGCCGCCGCCTCGCGCTGGCCCGGGAGCTGGCCCAGCTGGCCCGCGAGGCCGAGGACCTGGGGCCGGCGGGCTCGTCGTTCGCGGCGAAGCTGAACAAGGCCAAGGACATGGCCGCGGCGCTGCACCGCGAGGCGAAGCTGCTGGCCAACGAGGAGCTGAGGGACCTCGGGCAGGTGGTGGAGGAGGTGCAGCGGGTCCGCATGCTGCCGCTGTCGGTCCTCTTCGAGCCCTACCCCCGCGTGGTGCGCGATCTGGCCCGGGAGCTGGGCAAGGAGGTGGATCTGGTGGTGGACGGCGAGGACACCCGCGCCGATCGCGCGGTGGTGGAGGCCCTGCGCGAGCCGCTGCTGCACCTGATCCGCAATGCGCTCGATCACGGGCTGGAGAGCCGGGTGGATCGCGTGGCGGCGGGCAAGCGCCCCAAGGGCTGCCTGACGCTGCGCGCCTCGCGCGAGGGCAACCGCATCGTCCTGCGCGTGGAGGACGACGGCGTGGGCCTGGACACGGCCATGCTGCGCAAGGTGGCGGTGCGCCGGGGCTTCCTGGACGAGATGACGGCCGGTGCGCTCACCGAGGCCCAGGCGCGCGATCTCATCTTCCTGTCCGGCTTCTCCTCGCGCGAGGTGGCCACGCACATCTCCGGGCGCGGGGTGGGGCTGGACGCGGTGCGCAGCGCGGTGCAGCTGCTGGGCGGGGATGTCGGCGTCGAGTCCGCGCCCGGGTGGGGCACCATCTTCGAGATCCGCGTCCCCGTCTCCCTCACGGTGGCGCCGCTGCTCTTCGTGAAGGCCGGGGACGAGACGCTGGCCTTGAGCGCCACCCACGTCACCCGGGCCGTCAAGCTGGACCTGTCGGCGATGACGGAGCTGGCGGGGCGGCCGGCGCTGAACGTGGACGGCCGGGTGCTGCCCTTCGGCCACCTCTCGAGCCTGCTGGGGCTGGCCCCGGAGCGCCCTCCCTCGGACGGGGAGCTGGTGCTCGTGGTGCGCAGCCAGGGCGCCACCGCCGCGCTCGCCGTGGAGCGGGTGCTGGAGGAGCGCGTCCAGGCCATCCTCCCCCTGCGGGGACTGCTGGGACGGTTCGGGCACCTGAGCGGGGCGACCACCCTGGCGGACGGCCGGCTGGCCATGGTGCTGGCCGCCGCCTACCTCACCGCGGGCGCCTATGGCTCCCTGGCCAACCGCCTCCCGCGCGCCGCCCAGCGCGCCCAGGAGATCCACCGCCGCCGCATCATGGTCGTGGATGACTCACCCCTCACCCGCGAGCTCATCGCCTCGCTCCTGGAGGCGGTGGGGTACGACACCGTCTCCGCCGCGGATGGCGCCGAGGCCATTCACCTGCTCTCCACCACCCAGGTGGACCTGGTGGTGACGGACCTGGAGATGCCCGGGTTGGACGGCCTGGAGCTCACCCGGCAGATCAAGGTCCATGACACCCTTAACCGACTCCCGGTCATCATCCTCACTACGCGTGGAGGGGAGGAGGACCGGAAGAAGGGGTTGGCGGTCGGGGCGGACGGTTACATCACCAAGGGAGACCTGGTGCGCCAGGACCTGGTGGATGTGGTGAAGCGCTTGCTGGGGTAAAGGCCACCCTGAGGACAACGGGAGGCATTGGGTATACTCCTGACGGCGCGCACGGGGTATGCACAGGTAATGGGCAAGAAAGTGTCGGTGCTGGTGGTCGATGACTCGCTCATCTGCCGACAGCTCATCTGCGAAGCACTCGGGCAGGACCCGGATCTCCAGGTCATTGCCACGTGCGCCGACGGCAAGGAGGCGCTGGCTCGCGTCAAGGAGCTGCGCCCCAACGTCATCACCATGGATGTGGACATGCCGGTGATGGACGGGCTCACCGCCGTGGAGCACATCATGGCCGAGTGCCCCACGCCCATCCTGGTGCTCACCGCCGATCCGCGCAGCCAGGCGCCGGAGCTGACGTGCCGGGCGCTGGAGCTGGGGGCGCTGGGGCTGCGCGTCAAGCCGTCCATCGATGATGGGCTCGAGGCCTGGAACCTGGCCAAGGAGCTGAAGCTGCTGTCCTCGGTGCGCGTCATCCGCCACCTGAGGGGGCCCAGGCGGATCACCCCGCCGCCCAAGCAGGAGGGCCCGGTGGCGATGCTGCCGGTCAGCGTGGGGGTGGTGGCGGTGGCCGCGTCCACGGGCGGGCCGCAGATCCTCCAGCGGATGCTGTCCGAGCTGCCCGCGGACTTCCCGGCGCCCATCGCCATCGTCCAGCACATCAACGCGGCCTTCGCCGAGTCGCTCGCGGGGTGGCTGGCCAACTCCTCGCGGCTGAAGGTGCGGCTGGCGCAGGACGGGGAGCTGCTGATGCCGGGGCACGTGCTGATCGCCCCGCCGGGCATGCACATGGTCATTCCGTTTCGCGGGCGCGTGTCGCTCAAGCCCGGCGTGGAGCGGGACGGGCACATGCCGTCGGGCACTGTGCTGCTGGAGAGCGCGGCCAAGGCGTACGGGCGGCGGGCGCTGGGCGTCATCCTCACCGGCATGGGCGAGGACGGGGCGGCCGGCATGCTCGCCATCAAGCAGGCCGGCGGGGTGACGGTGGCGCAGAACGAGGAGTCCTGCGTGGTGTTCGGCATGCCCGGGGCGGCCGTGGAGCGCAACGCGGTGGATCACCTGGTCCATGGGGACGAGGTGGCCGCGTCGCTGCTGCGGCTGACGCGCGGTGAACCTCTCGCCCAGGGGCGGTAATCGGCGTGACGCCCATCCGCTCCACATTGCTCATCCAGGCGTTCATCGCGGCGCGGACGGGCATGGCCCTGAGCGGGACACAGCGGAAGAGGCTCGACGAGCGCCTGGCGGTGCTCCAGGGCTCGCTCTCCGAGCAGCAGTACCTGCTCCACCTGCAGTCCCCGTCGGGCGCGGCGGATCTGTCCACGCTCATCTCCGTGGTGGCCGTCCACAAGACGGATCTCTTCCGGGACGAGGTGCAGCTGGCGGACTTCCGCGCCCACGTGCTGGAGCCCCTGGTGGCGAAGTCGCTGGGGCGGCCCCTGCGCGTCTGGAGCGCGGGGTGCGCCACGGGCGAGGAGGTGGCCACGCTCCTCATCATGCTGGACGAGGCCCGGGCGGATCAGGGGAGCACCGTGCTGGGCACGGACATCTCCGAGGCGGCGCTCAACCGGGCGCGGACGCTGAGCTTCCCCGCGGAGCAGGTGCGCAGGCTGCCGGGCGTGCTGCGGGAGCGCTACTTCATGCCGGATGGCTCTCGCGCCATCCTGGTGCCGGAGCTGCGCGAGCGGGCGATCTTCCAGCACCACAACCTGATGGAGGCGCCGTACCCCACCGCCAGCGGGGGCGAGGCCTTCGACATCATCTTCTGCCGCAACGTCCTCATCTACTTCACCCCCGAGGCCTTCGATCGGGTGGTGAGCTCGCTGGCCGAGCGGCTCGCGCCAGGGGGGACGCTGATCCTGTCGGCCGCGGAGCCGCTGCTGCACGCCCCGCCGAGCCTGCGCATCATCCGCAGCGAGCATGCCTTCTTCTACGTCCGCGCGCCGAACCCGCTCGCGCCCCAGTCCTTCCGTCCGGTGGGGATGGGAGGGCTCCCGGTCGAGCTGCCGCCCTCGGGCCTCGAGCGCCGGCGGGAGGCGGGCTCATTGCCGGGGGGCATGCCTCCGGCTCCTCCGCCTGACTGGACCCGGGAGGCGGCGAGCCTCTCCGGGACACCGCCAGCGGCCGGCTCGGAGGCGCGGCGAGACTCCGGGCGGTTTGCCACGGTGGGGACTCCGGAGCCGCGGCGAGACTCCGGGCGGTTTGCCACGGTGGGGACTCCAGAGCCGCGGAAGGACTCGGGACGGTACCCCTCGGTGGGGAGCCCGGAGCCGCAGCGGGACTCGGGACGGTACCCCTCGGTGGGTGGCCCGGAGCCACAGCGAGACTCGGGACGGTACCCCTCGGTGGGTGGGGCGGAGCCGCTGCGGGACTCGGGACGGTACCCCTCGGTGGGGGGCTCGGAGCCTCGGCGGGACTCGGGGCGCTTCCCCTCGGTCGGTGGGGCGGAGCCCCGGCGGGACTCGGGACGCTACCCCTCGGTGGCTCACGCTCCAGGACAGGGGGGGACTCCCGTCTCCGGGCACTTCCCCGCCGTGAGGCCTTCCGAGGCGCACGAGCGCCAGGAGGAGCACCCCTTGCACACCGAGGCCGACAGCCTCTTTGCCCAGGTGCTCGATGGGGTGGGGGAGGTGGACTCGCAGACGGAGGACTACCTGCGGCGCTGCCTGGCGCTGGATCCGGATCTCTCCGCCGCGCGCTACCTGCTGGCGATGCTGCTGGAGCTGCGGGAGTCCTTCGCCGAGGCCGCTGCCGAGTACCGCCGGGCGCTCCGCTCCCTGGAGGAGGGCCGTGCGAGGCCCACGCCCTTCTTCCTCAACCACGCCCGGCTCCGGGTGGCCTGCGAGAAGGCCATCGAGCGGATGGAGGGTGGGGGACGGGCCCGCTGAAGGCCTGGTGTCCAACAAGGCGTGCGAGAAGGACCGGACGCGCGAGGGATTTGGCCTTAAGATGCGCCCCCTTATGAGAAGGCTCGCTCTGCTCTCACTGCTCGCCCTCTCGGGCTGCTTCTACCCGGCCAGCCGCGGACGCGCGCTCGAGGCCAAGGTGGACAAGCTCAGCGCCGACAACTCCCGCATGTCCGAGGAGCTCAAGCAGGCGCGCGCGCAGCTCGACGCCACGCTCCCGCGCATCGACGAGAAGGTCGCCGAGGTGACCAAGGCGCTGGACAGCCTGGAGAAGGGCTCGCGGCGCAATGACGCGGACATCGGCATCCAGCTGCAGAAGACGGTGGAGGATCTGGCCAACCTGCGCGGGCAGGTGGAGACGTACCTCTACAAGATCACCGAGCTGGAGACGGGGCTCGGCAAGGTGCTGTCCGACGCCGAGAAGAAGCAGCTGGCACAGCAGGGCGCGGACGCGGTGAAGGAGGCCGAGGCGAAGAAGCAGGCCGAGGCCCTGAAGCGTCCGGAGGACAAGAAGGAGTTCCTCGCGCTGGCCCAGGAGAAGGCCAAGGCCGGAGAGCTGGCCCTGGCGCGCCAGCTCTACTCGGAGTTCATGAAGAAGTGGGCCAAGGATCCGCTGATGGGCGAGGCGCACTTCGGGATGGGCGAGACGTACTACACGGAGAGCAAGTGCCGAGAGGCGCTCTTCGAGTACGGCAAGGTCATCCAGGACTTCGCGAAGACGCCGTCGGCCCCGGAGGCGTACCTGCGCTCCTCGGACTGCTTCGGGAAGCTGAAGATGACGGAGGAGTCGCGGCTGGCGCTGGAGGAGCTCGTGAAGAGCTTCCCCAAGTCGGACGCGGCGAAGACGGCCAAGACCCGGCTGGCGGAGCTGGACAAGGCGAAGAAGAAGCCGGCGCCTGCTCCGGCCCCCACGAAACCCGCGCCCGCTCCGGCGGCGCCGAAGAAGGGAAGCAAATGAGACTGCGACAGGTGGCACTGGCCGCCCTGGCACTGCTGCTGGTGCCATTCGTGGCCGGCGCGGCGCCGAAGAAGGTGGCCCTGCTGTTTACGGGAGACAACGGGGGCGAAATCGCCCCCTGTGGTTGAATCCACAACCCGTCTGGCGGTCTGGCCAGACGAAAGACGGTGATCGACCAGGAGCGTGGGCGGGGCATGCCGGTGCTCGTGCTGGATGCGGGCAATGCGCTCTTCAAGACCGCTATCAGCCCCAGTGATCCGAACGAGAAGCCTCGTGCGGAGCTGGTGCTGAAGCAGATGGACGCGATGGGCACCTCGGCCATGGCCGTGGGTGCGCGCGACCTGACGCTCGGGCTGGACTTCGTCCGCAATAGCGCGAAGGGCGCGAAGATGAAGCTCCTGTCCGCGAACCTCGTGGACAAGCAGGGCAAGGCGCCGTTCCCGGCCTCCACGGTGCTCACCGCGGGCGCGCTGAAGGTGGGCGTGGTGGGAGCCTCGCCGGAGGGCGTGATGCCGGAGTCCGAGGGCAAGCCCGTCATCCCGGCCGTGCTGGCGGAGGCCAAGCGCCTGCGCGAGAAGGACAAGGTGGACGTGGTGGTGGTGCTCGCCGCGGTGCCTTACCCCCTGGCCCGGCAGCTGGCCCAGCAGGGCGAGGGTGTGGACTTCGTCGTCCAGTCCCACGAGGGCCGCGGCCCGGGCATCGCCTCCAAGGATGGCGTGGCTACGCTGATCCCTCCGGGAGAGCGGGGGCGGCAGCTCGCCCGCCTGGAGCTGTCCGTGGACGGTCTGGGGGCCTTTGTGGACCTGGCTACCGCGGGCCAGGCGCAGACGAGCCTGAAGAACATCGAGGCCAACCTGACGCGGGCCAAGGAGCGCCTGGCGGCCACGAAGGACGAGGCTGCCCGGAAAGCACTCGAGGAGACGGTCGCTACCTTCGAGGCCCGGCGGGTGGCCCTGCAGAAAGCGGCGAAGGCAGACGCAACGGGAACGGGCCGGACGCATCTACTGTCGTACCTGCAGCTGGGAGCCGATGTCCCATCGGATCCGACCGTCCAGAAGCTGGTGGAGAAGCTGGAGCCTCCGGGAGGGGGCGACGGCCACGGCCACTAGGCGAGGGCGGGCTTGTGTAGCACCCGGCGCGCCGTTATAAGCGCCGGCCACCCCAACCGCCAGACCTCCTATCCATGGGTGGGTAGGGGCAAGGCGTACTGGAGATGTCACCATGAAGGCTGATCTGCACCCGGTCTATCCCGCCGCCCGCATCACCTGCGCGTGTGGCAATGTCGTCGAGACGAAGTCCACGCGCGGCTCGTTCAGCGTGGAAATCTGCTCGAACTGCCACCCCTTCTTCACCGGCAAGTACAAGCTGCTCGACACGGCGGGCCGCGTCGACCGCTTCCGGAAGAAGTACGCCGCCACCAACGCCGCCAAGGAGAAGGAGGCTGCCGCCGCTGCCGCCACTGCCGCCGCGGGTGGCGAGGCTGCTGCCGCCGCTCCGGCCGCGGGCGCTGGCAAGAAGGCCAAGAAGGGCGAGGCGAAGGCGTAACTCCGCCGCACCTCAGTCCACGTGGTACCCGTCGAGCAGGGTGACGGAGGGCTTCTACGGAAGCGCTCCCGCCCTGCTCGCGGTGCTTTCAGCGGTCAAGTTTTCACGTGCTACAGATCGAAATTTGGACGTAGCACGCAACTCGCCGCACATTCCGCCACGTTCAACGACGTGCACGGAGGCGAGATGTCCGCGGAAGCCACTGCCCTGAAGATTGCCGAGCGCTCCCTGGTTCCCTTCGCGAAGGGCGAGGCGTACCGGCTGTATCAGGGTGACAGCGTGGAGTTGATGAACCAGTTCCCCGAGCAGCAGTTCGATTTGGTCTTCGCGGATCCGCCGTACTTCCTGTCCAACGGGGGCTTCACCTGCAAGAGCGGGAAGCGGGCCTCGGTGCAGAAGGGCGCGTGGGACGTGTCGCGCGGGGTGGAGGAGGATCACCGCTTCACGATGGAGTGGCTCAAGGCGTGCCAGCGGGTGCTGAAGCCCACGGGGACGCTGTGGGTGAGCGGCACCCAGCACGTGATCTTCAACGTGGGCTTCGCGATGCAGAAGCTGGGGTTCAAGCTGCTGAACACGGTGACCTGGTACAAGCCGAACGCGAGCCCGAACCTGTCGTGCCGGTACTTCACGCACTCGACGGAGCTGCTCATCTGGGCCTCTCCCCGGCAGACGAAGACGCTGCAGCACACGTTCAACTACGCGCGGATGAAGGCGGAGAACGGCGGCAAGCAGATGCGCGACGTGTGGAACCTGCCGCGCACGGGCGAGGAGGAGCTGACGGCGGACGGCTCGGGGCGCATGTGGACGCAGATCGCGCCGCGCCGCGAGGAGAAGGCCTTCGGCAGTCACCCGACGCAGAAGCCGGTGGCGCTGCTGGAGCGCATCATCGAGGCGAGCACCCCGGAGGACGCGGCGGTGCTGGACCCCTTCAACGGCAGCGGCACCTCGGGCGTGGCCGCGCTGAAGCTGGGCCGGCGCTACACGGGCATCGATATGGATCCGAAGTACCTGGAGCTGACGCAGAAGCGCCTGGACGCCGTCACCCGCTGAGCCGCGGCAAGCCCGCGGAGTGGGGCGGACCCTCTTCTATCCGCCCCACGCGCGGTGCCGGTTACGCGGGGACCCGTTCACCCAGATGCTGCTGGGGGGACGGGAGCCGCAGTCAGGCAGCCGGCGCGGCGTCAGAGTGAGCACGTGGCGCCGGGGAACATGGCCCAGCCGCGGTTGCAGGCGACTGGGTTCACCTTGGACATGCGCCTGGGCGCAGAGGGCCCCTGCGAGTGGAAGACTCCAGCGCGCGAGGTGGAAGATGGCAAGTACCAGCTCGTGGGCACGGCCAGATCCATTAGGGACGGTTCCGCATCACGGAGCGACGCGGCCCCTACCTACGCTACTCGCGCTGGTGGTGCTGGCGTGGATGACCGGCTGCGCGACCGGCAGTGCCGGGGGCAGGCATGCTGCCGTCCAGGGCGAAGCAACTCCGCCCGGCTGCTTGCAGGACTGCGGTGGCTCGGGCTTCTGGGAGAAGAGGGACGACTTCCAGCGTCTACAGCAGGCGACGGGGCTGGATGAGGACTCCTGGCACGAAGCGGGAGAGGAGCTGGAGACCGATGACGCCCAGGCGCTGTGGGAGGCGCTGGCTCGCACGGAGACAACGCTCCAGAGCTTCGGCCCACGCCGCTCCCTCGTCTTCGTGCTGCGCCAGGTGCTCACCCTGGGTGAGGACGTGCCGTATGCCGAGCTGTTGGAGCGCCTGCGCCCCTTCAACTTCCTGGTGGTGATGCGTCCAGACGGATACCTGGTCAGCGCCCTCACCGGAAGACCGCTCCAACGCATGGGGATGGGCCGCGTGGAGCTGCGCGAAGGCAGGCTCATGGTGGGCACCTTCGAGGTGGGGGCCTTCTACCGGGACAAGGGCGGCGTCTTCTATGCCGTGGACGACTCACTGCGAAGGCCAGGAGCCATGGTGGGAGAGCTGGGCCTGGAGCGGGACTGGTTCAACGCCGCGCTCGATGGCGGCGGGGATGCGCTGGGGGAGATGGCGCAGGGGCTGGCCCAGTTTGTCCACGACCCCATTCGAAGCCTCGAGGGGCTCAAGCAGCTGCCGTCCGCGGTGGCCGCCCTCATTGCGTCCTCGCCTGAGTACTTCAAGCGCTACTCCGCCCTGCCATTGCAGGAGCAGATTCGCGAGGCCGCCCGGCTGTCCACGCACCTGCTGATGCTCTACGGCAGCGCGGCGGCTACAGCCACGCGCCTCGGCACGGTGGGGGCAAAGCTGCCGGTGTTGTCACTCACTGCGGAGGGGGCCCTGGCGATAGAGCAAGTGGCGGTCCCCGTGGGCGCCACGGCGGCTGCGCTGGGCACAGGCGCTGGTGCCGTCTACGTCCTCATGGAGTCCCCAAAGGCTCCAGATGAGGGCGGTCAGGATGAGGCATCTGGTGCCGCGAAGGGCGTGACTCTGTCGGATAAGCGTGCGAGCCACATCTTCCGCGATGCACCAGGTCACCTGAAGGACACGCCCGGCAATCGACAGCTTCTGAAGGACGTCGCGAACGATCCTGGTGCGCGCCTTGGAACCGACAGGTTCGGGAACAGGTGGTCGGCTCGCACGAACCCTGACGGAACTCAGACCTGGGCGCAGACACGGAACGGGGAGATCATTAATGGCGGAGTCAACCAGACTCCGCGCACCTTCCATCCCGAGACCGGACTCTCCACCCCCAAACCACCGGGAGGCTGACATGAAGCCGACTGACCAGATCACGGTCCGCGAGGCGTACGCTGCGATGTACCGCTACTTGGAGAGGCTGTACGAACTCACTGGCGAGGATGAGCTGGGCGGGCTGCTAGGTTCCATGTCCCTACTCCCAGACGGCCAGACGGCTGATCCGGCAGCATGGACGGACTGGATTCAAGCCGTTGAAGAGATCAGGGCCGGTCGGGGCAATCTCCAGCTTGCGCTAAAGCCGGACAACGATGGCTGATGTACAGCCATATCCGCAGGCGCCGGGAGCTGGGTATCGACGCATGTGGAGTCCCACATTCGAATGTCGCAAACGTGATTTCTGTTAGGCGTGCTCAGGCCCGGCTGAGGATGCCTTCGATGCCCTGCTTGGCGATGGGGTGGTAGCGCTCGGCGTACTTCTGGAAGATCTCGCGCGCCTTGCTCCGGTACTCCTTGGAGGAGTGCAGGGCGCTGTAGAGGGGCTTGAGGTACTTCATGCGCCCCACCTCGCCCAGGAAGGTCTCCGTGCGCTCCAGCGCGGGCGGGTAGTGGGCTCGCAGCGCCGCCACCAGCCACGACACCAGCACCTCCGAGTTGGTGCTCTTCGTGAAATGGAAGCGCTCGTCCAGCGCCCGGATGTTGTCGCGCGAGAAGTCCGTCGGCAGCCACTCCAGGAAGAGCTGCCACTCGGTGGGATTCCAGTGCTTCACGGCGTCCGCCGAGGGAACCGTGCCCTTGAGGCGCTGGATCTCCTCCAGCTTGCTCGAGCGGGCGGAGGGCGCCACCGAGGGGATGCCTGGCTGGTGCAGGTACGCCTCGGAGCTCACCTTGGCCAGCACTCCGGGAAGCTCGCGCTCCGTGAAGGCCACCCAGTCCTCCGTCGTGAGCGCCTGGAAGCGGAACGTGTCGATGTAGCGCTTCAGGTACGCGTCGAAGGCCGGCCGCCCCACCACCTGCTCCATGGCGCACAGCATGAGGTAGCCCTTCTCGTAGGGCACCTGCGAGAAGACATCGTCCGGATCCACCCCCGTGAGGTGGGTGCGCAGCACCGTGTGCTGCGGGTGCGCCTTGAAGTGCTCGATCGCCGTCTCCAGCGAGCGGCGGCCCAGCGCGGCGTGCAGCGTGGCCTCCTCCGGGCCCTCCAGCGCCTCGAGGATGCGGCGCTCGGCGAACACCGTGAAGCTCTCGTTGAGCCAGAAGTGCTCGGCGGAGGCGTTGGTCACCAGGTTGCCCGTCCACGAGTGCGCCAGCTCGTGCGCCACCACGTTCACCAGGCTCTTGTCTCCCGCCAGCAGCGTGGGCGTGAGGAACGTCAGCCGCGGATTCTCCATGCCGCCGTACGGGAACGAGGGAGGCATGGTCAGCAGATCGAAGCGCTCCCAGTCATACGGCCCGAAGAGCGACTCGGCTGTGCGCAGCATGGCGTCCACATCCTCGAACTCGGCGGCGGCGTCCTCCAGCAGCTCCGGCTCGGCCCACACCCGCGAGCGCGGCCCCAGCTCCTTGGCCGCCAGGCTCCCCACCGCGAAGGCCAGCAGGTACGGAGGAATCGGCTGGGGCATCTCGTAGTACTCCACGGCCTCCACCGAGGGCTCCTCGCGGCGCACGAAGCCCGCGGCCATCACCGCCTTGAGCGCCTTGGGGATCGTCAGCGCCGCCTTGTAGCGGATGCGGATGCGCGGCGTGTCCTGCAGCGGAATCACCGACCGGGCATGGATCGCCTGGCACTGGCTGAAGAGGAACGGGTGCTGGCCTCCCGCGGTCTGCGAGGGCGTCAGCCACTGCAGCGCGCTGGCCTGGGGCGAGGTGCGGTAGCGCACCGTGAGCTGGCGCAGGCCCTTGGGCAGCTCCACCCGCAGTCGGCTGCCCAGGATGGGCTCCGGGGGGGACAGGTGGAAGGGCAGGGGTTTTCCCTGGTCGTCCACCACTGCACGGATGTCGAGTTCCCGAGTGTCCAGGTCCAGCGGACCGGCGGACGCCTCCTTGAGGGTGAGGGTCACCTCCGCGTGCAGCCTTCGAGTCCGGAAGTCCACACGGGCCCTCCAGTCGAGGGATTCAGTCTCCGGCTGCGTGCTGTCGTTGTACGAGTGTGGGTCGAGGCGGGGCATGAGACAGGGGGTTGTAGTCGCAAGGGTCACCCCCTGGCGAGATGACTCGATTGACTTTTGAGTCAATAGCCGACATTTGTGCAGTCTCCTCATCCCCAAAAAGGGAGCTTTTTTCGATGACGACGCGGATCCGCAAAGTGGCAGTCCTGGGCGCTGGCGTGATGGGCAGCGGCATTGCCGCGCACCTGGCCAATTCCGGCGTGCGCGCGCTGCTGCTGGACATCGTCCCGCCCAAGGCGGCGCCGGGCGAGGACACCTCCTCCAAGGCCTTCCGCAACAAGTTCGTGCTGGGGGCCCTGGCCAACATGCGCAAGCAGCGCCCCAGCCCCATCGTCTCCGAGCAGGTGTTCACCGCCATCGAGGTGGGCAACTTCGAGGACGACATGGCCCGCATCGCCGAGTGCGACTGGGTCATCGAGGTGGTGAAGGAGGACATGGCCGTCAAGCAGGCCCTGTTCGCCAAGGTGGAGCAGCACGCGCGCAAGGGCGCGATCATCAGCTCCAACACCTCGGGCCTCTCCATCGCGGGGATGCTCCAGGGCCGCGGCGCCGACTTCCGCAAGAACTTCCTGGTGACGCACTTCTTCAACCCCGTGCGCTACATGAAGCTGCTGGAGCTGGTGGCCGGCAAGGAGACGGATCCCGAGGTGGTGCGCACCATCCACCGCTTTGGCGAGGAGGTGCTCGGCAAGGGCATCGTCTACGGCAAGGACACCACGAACTTCATCGCCAACCGCATCGGCGTGTACGGGATGATGCGGACCATCTCCTCCATGCGTGAGGCGGAGATGACGGTGGAGGAGGTGGACAAGATCTTTGGCCCGGCCATGGGCCGTCCCAAGTCCGCCGTGTTCCGCACCGCGGACATCGTCGGCCTGGACACCTTCATCCACGTGGCGAAGAACTGCTACGACACGCTCACCCACGACGAGCGCCGCGACACGTTCGCCACCCCCGACTTCCTCCAGAAGATGGTGGAGAAGGGGATGCTGGGCGACAAGAGCGGCTCGGGCTTCTACAAGAAGTCCAAGGGCGGCGGCGGGGACGGCGAGAAGGAGATCCTCGCGCTGGATCTGAAGACGCTCGAGTACCGCTCGCAGAACAAGGTCCGCTTCGAGTCGCTGGGCGCCGCCAAGGACGTGGAGGATGTGCGCGAGCGCGTCGCCACCGTGATGAAGGGCCAGGACAAGGCCGCCAAGTTCGCCGAGAAGGTGACGCTGGACGTGCTGGCGTACTCCAGCCGCCGGATTCCGGAGATCGCCGACGACATCGTCAACATCGACCGCGGCGTGCGCTGGGGCTTCGGCTGGGAGCTGGGCCCCTTCGAGACGTGGGATGCGTACGGCGTGCGCGCGGGCGTGGCGCGGATGAAGGAGCTGGGCATCGAGCCGGCGCCCTGGGTGGAGCAGATGCTGGCGGCGGGCCGCGAGTCCTTCTACGGCGTGCAGGACGGCCGTGACACCTACTGGGACATCCCCAGCAAGTCGGTGAAGCCGGTGCAGGAGAACGCGCGCACCCAGCGCGTGGAGTACCTCAAGCGCGGCAACAAGAAGATCACCGGCAACGGCAGCGCCTCGCTGTGGGACATGGGCGACGGCGTCACGCTGCTGGAGTTCCACTCGAAGATGAACTCCATCGACGATGACATCATCGCGATGATGAACACGGCCCTGGACGAGACGGAGAAGAACCACCTGGGCCTGGTGATCGGCAACGACGGGGCGAACTTCTCGGCGGGCGCCAACATCATGGCGCTGCTGATGGCGGCCAAGAGCGAGGAGTTCGACGCCATCCGGAAGATGGCGGCGGCGTTCCAGGCGGCCAACCAGCGCATGCGCTACAGCCCGGTGCCGGTGGTGTCGGCCCCCTTCAACCTCACGCTGGGCGGCGGCGCGGAGGCGGCGATGGGCGCCAACGCCATCCAGGCCTCGGCCGAGCTGTACATGGGCCTGGTGGAGGTGGGCGTGGGCCTCATCCCCGGCGGCGGCGGCACGATGCAGCTCATGCGCAACGTGTACGGCAACTACTCCACGGACAAGGACTTCGACCCGCTGCCCTTCCTCAAGAAGGTGTTCCTGTCCATCGGCACGGCGAAGGTGGCCACCAGCGCCGAGGAGGCGCGGGAGCTGGGCTTCCTGAATGCCAGCGACGGCATCAGCGCCAACCGGGACTTCCTGCTGGCGGACGCCAAGGAGCGGGTGCTGGGCATGGCGAAGTCCGGCTTCCGGGCGCCTCGGCCCACGCGGTTCCGCCTGGCGGGGCCCAGCGGCGCGGCCACCATCGACATGATGCTGTACGACATGCAGCTCAACAACCAGATCTCCGCGCATGACCGGAAGATCGGCCAGAAGCTGGCGCGGGTGCTGACCGGTGGCGACACCAGCCCGACGGCGCTGCTGACCGAGGAGCAGCTGCTGGAGCTGGAGCTGGAGGCGTTCCTCAGCCTCGCGGGCGAGGAGAAGACCCAGGATCGGCTCATGTTCATGCTGGAGAAGGGGAAGCCGCTGCGGAACTAGCGCGCGGGCTTTATCCAACGTTCCAGAGCGATTTCAGATGAAGACCTTGACTGCCTGGACGCTGTCCAGGCGAGGAGACGAAAGATGGCCGGTCGAGTCGTGATTGCCAGCGCGGTGCGGACCCCGTTCACCCGCGCGCACAAGGGAGAGTTCAAGGACACGCGGCCGGACACGCTGGCGGCGTTCGTCATCAAGGAGGCCGTGGCCCGGGTGCCAGGGCTGAAGCCGGAGGAGGTAGAGGACGTGATCCTCGGCTGCGCCATGCCGGAGGGCGAGCAGGGGATGAACGTCGCTCGCCAGGCCGCGCTGCTGGCGGGGCTGCCGGACAGCGTGCCGGCGATGACGATCAACCGCTTCTGCTCGTCGGGCACGCAGTCGATTGCCCAGGCGGCGCAGGCCATCAAGGCGGGGATGATCCAGGTGGCGGTCGCCGGTGGCACCGAGTCCATGACGATGGTGCCCATGGGCGGCAACAAGGTGAGCGCCAACCCGGAGATCATGGCGAAGCACCCGGAGGTCTACACCTCTATGGGCGCGACGGCGGAGAACATCGCCAGCCGCTACAGCGTGACGCGTGAGGACGCGGACAAGTTCGCCTACGAGTCCCAGCGCCGGGCGGCCACGGCCCGCGAGCAGGGGAAGTTCAAGGACGAGATCCTGCCCGTCACCACGACGATGTACGACGACAACGGCAAGCCGAAGCAGGTGACGGTGACGTTCGACACCATCCTGCGGCCGGACACGACGCTGGAGGGCCTGGCGAAGCTGAAGCCGGCCTTCAACGCGAAGGGCGTGGTGACGGCGGGCAACGCGTCGCCGCTGACGGACGGCGCGGCGGCGGCGGTGGTGATGAGCGAGGAGAAGGCGAAGGCGCTCGGGGTGAAGCCGCTGGGCTACTTCATCGACTTCCAGGTGGCGGGCGTGCCGCCGGAGATCATGGGCATCGGGCCCATCCCGGCGGTGAAGAAGCTGCTGGCGAAGAACAACCTGAAGGTCGAGGACATCGATGTCTTCGAGCTGAACGAGGCGTTCGCGGCGCAGGCGCTGCACTGCATCCGCGAGCTGGGCATCCCGCTGGACAAGGTGAACCCGAACGGCGGCGCCACCGCGCTGGGCCACCCGCTGGGCGTGTCCGGTGCGCGCATGGTGGCCACCATCCTGTACGAGCTGAAGCGGCGGAACGGCCGCTACGGCGTCGTCACGATGTGCATCGGCGGCGGCATGGGCGCCGCGGCGCTCGTGGAGCTGGCGAAGTAGCCGCTCCCTGGCGACAGGTGCTGACTTGGACTCGGCCTCTCCCTGCTTCAGGGAGGGGCCGTTTCTTTATCCGCGCCGTGAGAGCAGCTCGCTCGTGCTCTCCACCCGCGCGACCAGTGAGCCGAGCGCGGCCAGGAAGGCCTTGTGCACGGTGCGTCCGGGGATGAGCTCGGTGCCCGAGCGCAGGTCTGGCGCCGCGCAGGCGTCAGCGGCCACGTAGGTGTTGAAGCCCAGGTCCGCAGCGGCGCGGGTAGCAGCATCCACGCACATGCTGGTCATCATCCCGCAGATGACGACATCGGTGACGCCTCGCTCCTGGAGCCACTGCTGCAGCGGCGTGTCCTTGAAGGCGTTGGCGTAGTGCTTCACGAGCAGGCGCTCGCCCGGGAGGGGCCGCACGTTCGGGTGGAGCTCCGCGCCCTCCGTTCCGGCGACGAAGAACGGGGCATTGGGGGCCTGGAAGATGTGCTGGACGTGGATGAGCTCCTCGCCGCTCTTGCGGAAGCCCTCGAGCAGCTCGCGGGCGCGCAGGCTCGCGGCCTCGGTGCCGACGAGCTCCATCTTCCCTCCAGGGAAGTAGTCCTTCTGGATGTCAATGACGAGCAACGCACGCTTCATTCGATCCTCCTGGGGCTCTGGGCAGGCTTCTTTCTACCACTGGAGCCTGCTTGTACTCTTTGGGCACGAACGATCTCTCCAGCAGGGGGGCCGTTCCATTCAGGAGGGAACGTCAATGCGGATGCGGCAGGTGGTGAGCGTGACAGCCTGGGTCGTCGGATGTGTAGCGGTGCTGGGGTGCGGTGAGGACCCGGCCGAGCAGATGAAGATCTACTACTACAACGGCATCAACACGACGCGCTCCGCGGATGGGCAGGTCACGGGGATGGGCGAGACCCTGCTGCGCCGGGTCTTCGACGGGCCCAACAGCCTGATCATCGAGCACGTGATCACCAAGGACGCTCAGCAGGGCATCCAGGAGAACACGCTCGCGTTCGCGGTGACGGGCTCGACGTTCCAGGATGCGGCGACGGGGTTCACGGGAGAGCTCAAGGGCGACCCGTGGAAGTGGACCGAGTGGACGGCCCACGGAGCGCTGCCGAACGGCCTCCAGATCGAGAGCACGAGCAGCATCGGGGAGGACAAGGTCACCGTGGACATGAAGTTCAAGCAGGGTGACGCGCTCCAGTTCACCGTGAAGCACGAGGTGACCGCCACGCCCCAGAGCGAGTTCGAGCAGAAGCGAGCGGAGTGGCGCCCTCGGTAGGAGGGGTCATGGATTTCGCGTACCTGGCGAGAGTTCATCGGCGTGGAGCGATGAGAGGAACGAAGCGAAATCGTCGGCCAGGAAGTAGAGGCTGCGCTGCCCCGCCCGCGCATGTCCATCCCAGTAGAAGACGGTGCCTGTCCGCTCCGTTCCAACGGCCAGGCAGATCTTGTCAGTTCCCTCCGTTGTTGCGATCGGGAGCAGGTCAGCGGGGATGCGATCCCTGAACACCGCGAGGTTCCAATCGAGATTGCACGACTCGACAGAATCGTTCAGCCCAAAGAACAAGTGGATCCGGCCGAGCGGGTTACTCTTGAGCCCCACGATGGTTATCAGATCACGTTCAGGACGCCCGCCATTGGTCGCCAGCAAGAACTCCCTGTAGGCGGAGGGGAGGGCAAGTCCATGCTTTTTCTCGAACGAGCGGAGGTCCTCCGGATTGAGCGAAGGCCCTCCCTCGAACGTTCGCAGCGAAGCTGCCATCATTGACCTCCCGAGAAGCCGCCGGTGTGTCCCGTCTTGGCGTGAGTGTCCGTAGGGACAAGTTGCAGGGTGGTTCGGTCCTGGTGGTGATGCCAGGTCATGCCCTTGGGCGTCTCCTTCAGCCCTGCGGCCTTGTTCGCGGCAGCGAAGTCCCCCATCCGAGAGCCGGTATAGGGAATCTGGACCTCGACCTTGACGACCCCGGCAGCCCTGAAGTCGGGGTAGCCATCGGCATCGAACGGGACACCCGTCACGGGATGCTGCTTTCCTGCCAGATGCGCGTTGCGGATCGGCGTGTCAGGGGAGAGGGGTCCCCTGGAGGGAGCCACTCCGCCGAGGGATTCTCCGCCCCGGGGCTTCGACGGGGTGGGCGCCACACGTTCGGGCTTCGCTTCCGCCAGCCACGCATGAGCCTTGGGCACATGGCCCCGCGCCTCGTATAGCGCTACGGCTCCAGCCTCGCCCTGCTCGTATACGAGCAGGGCGGCCTCCCGGTTGGCCTGGATGTACTGGGCGAGTTGGCGCAGCCCTTCTCCACCCAAGCGCGCCCATAGCCGTTCTACTACCGGCATCAGCCCCTCGAACCCTAGCTCTGGCACAGGGATTCGTCCCACGTGCGCCCATCCCGTTCTCACACCACCCTCGGAGATAAAACGCACGGTCTTGCCTCCGGCATAGAGGCCCACCAGCATCGCTGCGGCCGAAAGCTCACGGGTGGCCTGCTCGTACTGGCCCTGTGACAGGGAGTCCACGCCGTGGCACGTGCCGACCATCAGGTTGTAGAAGCCCAGCGGCACTCCGAACGTCAGCGCGTCGAAGCTTCCCAGCGCCACATTGCCCGGAGACCAGGCTGCCTCCATCTCCGCGCGCTCCACCTCATCGAGGACTTGCTGATAAGGGCGTGGCAACTGCCCTCTTTGTGCCGAGTAGTTCAGGGCCATGGCCCCTCGGCGCAGCTCACTGGTGGAGAGAGCCTCATCGGCAGCACTGGCCAAACCTCGGACGATGTCTCCTGGGCGCTCGGCTCGATCCCCATAGCCCGCAAGGCTCAGGCCCCGCCTCCGCAGCGCCTCACGTACGGCGTCCATGCGGCCCAACGTCTGTCCCAGTCGTTTGTCCTGGGCCAGCTGCACCAGCACCTGATGTACGTCATCGGTGAACGCCGAGTGGACGAAGAAGAGGGCGAACACTTCAGCGCGGGCCGCGCCATACTCGTGGGTCGCGGTGAAGAGGAAAGCGGCGCGCTTGCGGTTGAGGACTTCTGCACCGGACCGTAGGGGTCCAAGAGCGCCCAGTCGCACGGCGGACCAGTCATCCAGTTCCTCCACCAGCCGGGCCATGTCCACCCCGCGCTGCAGTTCGATGAACTCCGCAGGCGATGTGCATGCCAGGAACGGGGCGAGCACGTCCTCGCTGGAGGACAGGTGAGGCCAGCCGGGGGGGACTGATTTTCCTCCGCACGTGATCGAGATTGGCTGTGAGGGCACCGCACCTAAGAGCACGGAGCCAGGCCAGGAGTGGGAACCCCCACCTCGCGAGGAATGCCCGGGCCCAGCACAGCCGATAGCAATCAACGCCAGGGCGACGGCCAGTCCGTTGCAGTCTCTTGCCAGCACATGCACTCCTCTGGCGCAACGGGGGCAACGCCACGTGGACGTGCGTCAGGCGCGGAATGACTGGGAGGGCTGTCTGCTCGGCAGCCCGCCTCAGTTGTTCGAGTAGAAGAGGCCGAGCTGGCCCGGCAGCCGGCGGAACTCCAGCGCCGGCATGTCGTCGCTGTTGCGGAACGCGGGCGCGCGCGAGGACAGCTCCTTCAGCGTCTCGTCTCCCAGCAGCACCAGCCGCTCGAAGCCCATCAGCCCATCCTGGATGCCGATCGTCCCCAGCAGCGCACGGCCCTCGTCATACCGCTGCAGGAACAGCTCGCGCTGGTGCGGCTCCAGCGGCTCCATCGAGGCAATCACCGTCAGCCCGTTCCCGTACGACGGGATGGCCTTCACGTGCGGGAACACCTCGCGGATGCCGTGGTACAGCGTCGCCATGTCCGGCCCGAAGATGTGCTGCGCCATCACGCCTCCAGGCCCCAGCCGCGAGCGCGTCAGCTCGTAGAACTCGTGGCTGAAGAGGCTCGAGGAGCCCGGCAGGTACGGATCCGAGACGTTGATCGAGATGACGTCGTAGCGCTCGGAAGTCGTCGCCAGGAAGTGGCGGCCGTCCGTGATGTGGATCTTCACCCGGGGGTTGGAGAAGTAGTCGTGGTTGCCCGGGCTGAACAGCTTCGCGTGCTCCACGAGCGCTGGGACGATCTCCACCGCCTCGATGGACTTCACCTCCGCCACCCGCGAGAAGGCTCCCGCCGTGATCCCGTAGCCCGAGCCGATGTTCAGCACCTTCTCCAGCTTCGGCGCGTAGAGGATCGGCAGGAACGCCTGCGACTCCTGCACGTACTGCGTGCTGGGATCCCCATACAGGTAGACCAGGTCCGTCCGGTTGTTGAGCACCCGGAGCTTGCCCTCCTCCATCCTCATCACGCTGAAGATGCCATGCGCGTCCTCGCTCCGGACGACCGCACGCTCGGCGTCCACCACCGGAGGCACCTGAAAGCTGCGCGGCGCGATGATCACCAGGAACCCAACGACCGCCACCCCGCCCAGTACGTGATCCGAGAGCTTGAAGTGCTGCCGGAACGCGTACGCCAGCCCCGCCAGCGCAAGCAGCAGCAGCACGGAGTTGAAGGCGATCAGGCCGTTCGAGCCGATCAGATTGATGAGCACATACCCGCTCGCCAATGAGCCCAGGAGGCTGGCCAGCGTGTTCATTCCGTACACCAGCCCTACCCAGCTCGCCCCGTTCGTCACCCCCGCGGGCCGCGCCGCCAGCGTCAGCGGGAAGATCAACCCGAGCGCCGTCGCCGGGAACACCACCATCAGCAGGATGAAGAGGACGACAAGCCCCGGCTGGGTCGGCTGGAAGGCCGAACGCTCCAGCAGCAGCGCCCCGGAGAAGGAGATCAACGTCAGCGAGCACGCATACAGGAGGATGCGCCAGATGGGAGTCGGCCCCCTCAGCATGGCGCTGCTCATGCGCGCCGCCTGGCCCATGAAGAGCAGGATGATGGCCAGCGCAATGCTCGTCACGTAGATGCGGTTGCCAAAGCACAGCGACAGGAACCGCGTCCAGGTGATCTCGCAGGAGAGCACGACGAACCCCGAGAAGATCGCGAGCGCCAGCATCAGCGGCCGGCTGAGCATCCGCCCCTCGGGAGTCGAGGCTGCGTCCGGGGGAGGCTCCTCCGCAGCGGCCTCCCGGGCGGGCGGGAAGAAGCGGTTGCTCACCAGGGTCACCGTGAAGATGAGCGCGTTGATCGCGGCGGCGATCGCTCCGGCCCGGATGCACCCGAGGTAGTAGATGAGGGCGAAGCTGGCGATGATGCTCCCCGTGGCGGCGCCGATGGTGTTGACGCCGTACAGGGCCGACACCTGTCTGCGGTCCACGACGAGCTGGCTCAGCAGCGGGAGCGTCATCCCCATGAGCACGGTGGGGATGCCAATCAGCGCCAGGCACACGGTGAACTGCGCGGCCAGCCGGGACAGCAGCGGCGCCATGGGCGAGCCGGACAGCGAGAGGTAGAAGTCCTGGTGGGTGAAGAGCGTCCAGGTGATGCCCAGCGAGCTGAGCCCCACCAGCAACTCCACCGTGCCGTAGGCCGCCAGCGGGCGCTCCGCCAGCTTGCCGCCTCCCTTCAGCAGCCGGGACATGGCGAGGCTCCCCAGCGCCAGCCCGAGCATGAACACGGTGACGACGCACGCCATCGAGTAGATGGTGCTCCCGAGGATGATGCTGAAGCCTCGCAGCCAGATGATCTGGAAGATGAGCGACGTCATCCCCGTGCAGAACAAGAGCCCACACAGGAAGCGGAAGCGAGCGCGGCTGAGCGTGGCGGGAGAGTCGTTCATGGCATCTCGGTGGCGGCGAGCCGGGAGTAGGGAGCAAGCGCCCGGACCCGCTCGATGTACTTGTGGGCCTCTTCCTTGTCACCTCGCTGGAGCGCCAGACGCGCGAGCGCCTCGGCCACGGCGAGATCCGACGGACTGTAGCGCAACGCCTCCTCCAGGAGCCCACGAACCTTCTCGGGCTCCATCGGAGGCTGCACCTTCGCCGCCAGTCCCAGCACCTGCGCCATCCACACGGCGGCGGCGTGATGGCGGGGGTACAGCTCGAGCGCCTGTCGGAAGTCCGCCGTGAGCGTCTCGGTGTTCGCCAGCACCTCTGCCGGAGGACGCGCGCCGAACCGATCCAGCGCCTCGACCCCCTGGAAGAAGAGCTGGTCCGCCTCGTGGACGCGCAGGACCTCGTCCCGGAGGGCCCCCAGCGCGTCGTCTGGCGCGGGGCCGTCCCGCACGTGCGCGAAGACGGAGCCCGGGGGGTAGGCGATGAGCTGGCGGACCGCGGCATCGATCTCGGCGGGAGTCTCCTGAGGCAGGAAGTCCAGCACCGGGTTCATGTCCTGGTTGATCAGGGGCACGCGCGCGGCGATCTCGCTCAGCTGCTCCGGCCCCGCGCGGAAGCTGGAGAAGAACAGCCCCGGCGAGTCCCAGCCGAAGGCCTGCAGATCCTCGCGGGCCACCCGCTCGTACTTCTCTTGCCAGGCCTTCCAGTCGATGGTCGCCTCGTCCCGGAAGCCGACGATGAAGGCCTCCTGCGTGTTGAGCCCCAGCGGCAGCCACAGCAGGCTCTGGGGGAAGACCGACTGGAACGTCTTCAGGATGACCATGGCCTTGCTGATGCCCGCGTTGAGCGGCAGCCACGCCAGCGCCACGCCCCCGGGGCGCAGGTGCCGGCGCGCCTCGCGGAAGTGCTCCTCCGTGTAGAGCCGCAGGCTGCCCTCGCTGGCGAGGATCATCGAGTCCGACATGATCACGTCGAACTGCTCCTGGCTCATCTTCAGGAAGTGCCGCCCGTCCATCACGTCCACGCGCACGTTGGGCTTGCGGCTCGCGTGCTCGTTGAGCGCCCCGAAGTGCTCCTCGGCCATCGGGATCATGTGATCGTCGAGCTCGACGAGCTGGAGCAGCTCCGGCTGGTACAGCAGCAGGGTGCGCGCGAGCTCGCCCACGCCGTAGCCGATCTCCAGCACCCGCTGCGGGTTCGGGTGGACCAGCATGGGCAGGTGCGCCTGGAGCTTCTGGGTCTGCCGCCGCGCGGGCACCGTCTCGCCGGACTGGAAGGGACCTCCCAGGAGGATCCGATCGCCCTCGCCGTTCTCGGCCACCAGCACGGGCTGCAGGCTGCTCTCGCGCTGGGCGATCACCCGGAAGCCGGGACGGAGGCTGACGTGCTCGTAGTAGCGCGTGAGCCAGTCCGCGCTGAACCAGCCCACCAGCCCCACCGCCGCGAGCGCCGCGCCCGTGCCGGCCCACCGGGCGTTCAGCGGCCGGAGCGAGAGGCCCGCCAGCGTGGCGGCGATGAGCAGGTTGAGCACCGCGACGAGCAGGAGCGCGGCCGAGGTGCCGATGGTGGGGAAGAGGACGAAGCCCGTCAGGAACGAGCCCAGCACCGAGCCCACGGTGTTGGCCGAGTAGATGTTGCCCACCGTCCTCCCGAGCAGGCGCAGCGGCCCCGCGTACAGCTTGCCCGCCAGAGGGAAGAGTCCCCCCAGCAGCAGCGTCATCGCGAAGAGGAGGAGGAAGCCGGCGCCGATGGTGACGGGCCGGTGTCCCCACCCGCTGATCCAGGACAGCAGCGGGAGGCTGAGGAGCCCGAGCAGCCCGAGCAGCACCTCGAAGACCACGAACAGCTTGAGATCGCTCAGGCCCCGGGGGCTCCAGCGGCTGAACGCGACGCTGCCGAGGCTGATGCCCAGCAGGTACACGGAGAGGACGCAGGCGAAGGTGGTCAGCCGGCCCAGCAGCAGGAAGTCGAGCAGGCGGAACCAGATGACCTCGTAGGCGAGCGCGCAGAAGCCGGAGATCGCGAAGGCGGGCAGGAGGATGCGGCCATCGATCGTCTCCCGGGGCTCGGCGGTGGGGGGAGGGGAGGCGGCCGGAGCCTCTCCACTGGAGCGAGGCGCTGCGCTCTCGCGGCGGGACAGGAGCAGGGCCGCCGCGCCCGTGACGGCGTTGAGCGCGAGCGCGAGGTGGTAGCCGGCCTCGTAGCCCAGCACCCACACCAGCCCGATCATGAGGATGGCGCCCGCGGCGGCTCCCAGGGTGTTGATGGAGTAGAGCTGACCCAGCGCGGCCTTGAGCCCCTCGTCACGGTCCACCACGTACCGGGCGAGCACGGGCAGGGTGCCCCCAATGAGGGTGGCGGAGATCGAGACGAAGACGAACGCAATCAGGAAGACGAGCCACTTGATCGTGGCCTGCGGCGCCCAGGCGTAGAGGACCGAGTAGAGCGACTCGATGTGGTGGAAGGCATAGAACGCCACGAGCCCGCTGAACGCGACCCCGAGCTCCAGCAGCCCGTAGATGCGCAGCGGCCGGGCGGAGCGGTCCGCCAGCCTGCCGAAGAGGTACGAGCCCAGCCCGAGCCCGAGCATGAACGCCGTGATGACGGCGGTGACGCTGTGGGTGGTGCCCCCGAGCAGGTACGTGAAGATCCGCGTCCAGAGGACCTCGAAGAGGATCCCTGAGAGTCCCGAGACGAAGAACAGACGCAGCACCCAATGCTGTGCGGTGGGGGCGGGGGTGGCCATGTAAGTCAGGCGAGGATGCCACAGGACGGGCCTCCGCTGCCCGGCTGGTTGGAGGGTAGGCTCGGAGCCCGTCCCAGGCGCACCGTTCTGCCAGGGGAAAACCCGGAGGTGACCGGTCATGGGTTCCAGCGCGTGGCGCAGTCTCGCGGCGAGGCTCGGGGTGGAGCACCCCCTCATCCAGGCGCCCATGGGAGGAGGCATCACCACGCCGGAGCTGGTCGCGGCGGTGTCCAATGCCGGTGGGCTGGGGTCTCTCGGCGCCTCCTACCTGCCTCCCGAGGAGCTCGTCCGGCAGGCCCAGGCGGTGCGGGCCCTCACGCAGCGGCCTTTTGCCATCAACCTGTTTTCCCCTGTGGGGCCTTCGCGGAGCGCTGACCCGGCGCCCATGCTGGCGATCCTGGCGCGCTATCACCAGCAGCTCGGGCTGCCCGCGCCCCAGGCCCCGGCGACTGCTCTCCCTGACTTTCTCGGGCAGGTCGAGGCCGTGCTTGCGAGTGCTCCGGCCGTCTTCAGCTTCACGTTCGGTATTCCACCAGCCCAGGTGCTCGAGTCGTTCAAGTCACGGGGAATCCTGCTGGCGGGCACGGCCACGAACGTCCAGGAGGCCCGGCAGCTGGAGGCCGCGGGCGTGGACGCCATCGTCGCTCAGGGATCGGAGGCCGGGGGGCACCGGGGCACCTTCGCCGGACCTTTTGTGGCGGGGATGGTCGGGACGATGGCGCTCGTCCCCCAGGTCGTCGACGCCGTGAAGCTCCCCGTCATCGCGAGCGGAGGAATCATGGATGGCCGGGGTGTGGCGGCCGCCCGCATGCTCGGCGCGAGCGGTGTGCAGCTGGGCACGGCCTTCATGACGTGCCGGGAGGCGGGTACCGCCGCGGCCCACAAGGTTGCTCTTCGCGGGGCCCGTGACGACTCCATGCGGATCACTCGCGCGTTCACGGGGCGCCCGGGCCGCATGATCGCCAACGAGTTCATCACCACGCTCGAGGGCAGCGAGGCCGTGCTGCCGTTTCCCGCGCAGCACTACGCCACGATCGCCCTGAGGGGCGCTGCGGCGCGCCAGGGAGACACCCGGTTTATGGCGCTCTGGGCTGGCCAGGCCGCCGCGCTCTCGCGAGATGTGCCCGCGGCAGACTTCGTTCGGGCCCTGCTCTCCGAGTCCGACACGATCATCCGCTCGGCCCTGGACTGAGAGCCAGAGTGAAGCCGAAGAGGGGCATGGCCTCCGTGTCGTCCCACGCTCAGGAGGTCCGCTGCGTCAGGGGCTCCTCCACATCCGTGACGGGGACCCCCGCCATGCGCAGCACCCGGAGGGCGTTGGTTGTGTCCACCACGCCCGGGCGCAGCTTGTAGTCGAACACCATCTTCTCGTGCTCGAGGTGGTCGCGGAAGTGGACGTTCACCACGTGCGCCCCCGGCTCGTCCGCCAGCGCGGCCAGGGACAGATCGTGCGTCGTCACCGCCCCGCAGGCCCCCGTGCCCAGCAACAGCCGCAGCACCTCGCGCGAGGCGATCTGGCGCTCGCGCGTGTTGGTGCCCAGGAGGATCTCGTCGAGCAGGAACAGGCATTGGCCCTTGGCCGCCGTGGCCGCGTCCAGCACCGCCTTGATGCGCTGCACCTCCGCATAGAAGTAGGACACGCCGCGCTCCAGCGAGTCCTTCACCCGCATGCTGGTGAGCACCTGGAGCGGTGACAGGGTGAACTCCCGCGCGTGGACGGGCGCTCCCGCCAGTGCCAGCACCACGTTGGCTCCCACCGCCCGCATCAGCGTCGTCTTCCCAGACATGTTGGAGCCGGTGATCAGCAGCGCGTGCCGCGGTCCGGGCAGGGACACGTCATTGGGGACCGGGTCCTCCAGCAGCGGGTGGCCCAGCTCCTTCGCCTCCACCCGTGGCCCCTCGGTCACCAGCGTGGGCCACACGAAGCCCGGCCGATCGTGCGCGAAGCCCGCGAGGCACGAGAGCGCCTCCAGCTCCGCGAGCGCCTCGAACCAGCCGCGCACCTCCCTGCCGTGCCGCGCCCGCCAGTGCTCCAGCGCGAAGAGGGCGTGGATGTCCCAGAGCGTGAACAGGTGCACCACCGGGTGGAACTGGTGCCGCTTGAACTCCACGAAGGAGTAGAGCCGGCTGAAGCGGTGGAAGTGCGTGGAGATCGACGGCTCGTCCGCACGCTGCAGCCCGGACTGGAGCCGCTGGAGCAGCGGGTGGCGGAACTCCTGGCCTTCGATGCGCTCGAAGAGGGGCGCGTAGCGCACGAAGCCGTGCTCCCCAGCGGACATGCGCTCCTCCATCTCCCGGAGCGCACGGCGCGTGGCCACCACCACCCCGAGCTGCACGAAGAGGCCCACCCACCACAGCCAGCGCGGCACCACCTCGAGCTGCCCCAGCACGTAGAGCGCCAGCGTGATGGGCGGCAGGATGAGGGCCACCCGCCGGGACCAGCGGATGGCATCGAGCGAGGGGCCCGCCTCGGCCCACTGGATGAACAGGCTGGGATCCGCCTTCTCTCGGGACACCACCCGCGCCTCGACGCACAGGTCCTGCCGGAAGTCGACGAGCGGGGCCAGCTCGCGTGCCGCACCCTGCCGCGCCCCCACCTCCTCGGCCGGAGCGGGGGCGGACAGCCAGGATGCGAGCCGCTCCTCGCCCGAGCGCGTCGCCGTCTCGTTCAAGAGCTGGAAGAGGCTGGCCTGCCCGAAGACGTCCAGGTCCGGGGTGTACAGGTGGGAGGAGGAGAGGAAGCGCTCACCCCGCTCGGCGAACTCCCGCCACGCCCCGCTCAGCCGGGCCAGCCCCCGCTCGTTCAACGTGACGTACAACCGCTCCCGCGCCTCGCGGCGGAACACGTAGTGGTGCAGCACGGCGAGCGCGGCATAGACGGCCACGGCTCCCGCTACCGCCCACCAATAAGGCTTCGCCAGCCGCCCAAAGAGGATGAGGCCCGCGATCCCGGCCGCCGCCAGGAAGGTGAGTCCCCGCAGGTTCGCATAGCGCGCGCTGACCCGATCCAGCTCCGCCAGCTTCGCCTGGGCGGCGGCGCGGCGCTCGGTGTAGGTGCGGTGCGGGGTGGTCTCGGCGGAGGAGGTCATGGTTCCCAGGGAGAGAGGGCAGGGGCGGGGAGGATAGCGGCGCCCGCGCCTTCGTGGGGGGAATCGTCTGCACGAGCCCGCAACGCACAACGGGCCCGACCGCTTCGCGGCCGAGCCCGTTCGTGTTCGTTCGGTCTCTCAGGAAGGGAAGGTCTACTTCTCCTTGCCCGCGATCTTCCGCAGCGCCTTCTGATCGCGCACGCAGAGGATGCGGCCCACGTTGCCCAGCACGCCATCGCGCTTCATCTCGTTGATGAGCGTGGACACGAACGAGCGCGAGGCGCCCACCAGGTCCGCCAGATCCTGCTGCGTAATCCCGCGCAGGTCCGTCTCGCCGCCGTGCGGGCAGCGCTCACCGTGCGCCTCCACCAGCGTCAGCAGGGTGTCCGCCAGCCGGGCCGGAACCTCCTTGAACGTCAGGCCCAGCACGCGCTTGCGCAGCGCACGCACGCGCTCGGCGTAGGCGCGCACCACGTCCAGCGCCAGCGCCGGCCGCGCCTCGAGCTGCGCGCGGAAGTCACGGCCCTCGATGGACCACACCTCGGCCTCGCCAGACGCGATCGCCATCTCCTCGATGGACGTACCCTCGGGGCGGAACACCTCGCCGAAGATCTCGCCAGGGCGCAGGATGCTCACCACCGAGCGGGTGCCGTTCTTGCCCACCCGCATCAGCCGCACGCGGCCCGACTTCAGCAGGTACACGCGGTCCGTCGTGTCGCCGTAGCGGTAGATGACCGAGTTGTGCGGGAAGGACTCGACCTTGAAGTAACCCTTGAAGTCGATTGCCTCCTGGCCGGGGACGATCTTGTTGGCCGTCACCATCATCCCGGAGCTGGTGGTCTGCAGCGGGGCGACGACGTTGGAACCGATGGGGCCGAGAGGACGGTTGAAGCCGTGCATTGAGTTCACTCCTGCGAGCAGTGAGAAGGGTGGGCTGAATCCCGAGAACGAACGCAGGACCTCCTTTCCAAGGATTGTGCCAAGGCAGGTTGCAATGCTCCCGGGGCAACAAACCAAGGAATGCCGGGTACTTAGCGCTCCAGCTTCGAATCGGCGGCCGCGCTGTGTCCGAAACTTGAAACAGAACGTTCAAACAGTCTGATCAACGTGAACGAAACGTTCAATTCGGCGGACGCTCTGTCAGCGGGCAGACACTGTCCGGAACGGGACGGGCCTCGACGGGACGCTAACCCTGTCCGCCGAGCAACGAGGGGACTGACGGGGTGAGCCCGTATTTCTGGAGTTTGCGCTCCAGGGTCGGCCGGCTGATGCCGAGGATCTGACAGACCTTGCCCTTGTGGCCCTTGGTGACGGCCATGGCGCGCTGGATGAGCATGCGCTCGGCCTCCTCCAGGGTGGGGATCTGGCTGGCGTCGTCCACGGGCGGGGCGGCGAGCATGGGGACAGGGGCGGGGGTGGGCGTGGGCCGGCCCGGCTCCGGGGGGCCGGGCTCCAGGGCGGGCAGATCATCGCCGAGCAGCACCTCGCCCGGGGCGAGCACCACGGCGCGGGTGAGCACGTTCTCCAGCTCGCGCACGTTGCCGCGCCAGGGCAGGCGGGTGAGGTGCTCGAGCACCTCTGGGGGCACGCGCGTCACCCGCTTGTGCACCTTCTCGTTGATGCGCTCCAGCAGGTGGTGGACCAGGAGGGGGATGTCCTCGCGCCGCTCGCGCAGGGGAGGGATCTGCAGGGTGATGACCTTGAGGCGCTGGTAGAGGTCCTCCCGGAAGCGCCCCGCCGCCACCTCGTCGGCCAGGTGGCGGTGCGTGGCGGCGATGACGCGGGCGCGCAGCTTGATCTTCTTCACGCCGCCCACGCGCTCGAACTCGCGCTCCTGCAGCACGCGCAGCAGCTTGGACTGGAGCATCAGCGACATGTCGCCGATCTCGTCCAGGAAGACGGTGCCGTCCTCGGCGACCTCGAACTTGCCCTGCTTGGTGTTGGTGGCGCCGGTGAAGGAGCCCTTCTCGTGGCCGAACAGCTCGCTCTCCAGCAGCGTGTCCACGATGGCCGAGCAGTTGATGCCGATGAAGGGCTTGGGCTCGTCGTACGAGTAGTTGTGGATGACGCGGGCGAACAGCTCCTTGCCCGTGCCGCTCTCGCCGTTGATGAGCACCGTGGCGTGGCTGCTCGTCACCTTGCCGATCTCCTTCACCAGCTGCTGCATGAGCTGGCTGGTGCCGACGATGTCGCCCAGGCGCGCGGCGGCGTTCTCCACGTTCACCGAGGCGGCGCGGCGCGACAGCTGCCGGTACTCCAGCGCCCGGTCCACCACGAGATCCAGCGCGGCCGGCTCGGGGAAGGGCTTGTGGATGTAGTCGAACGCCCCGGCCTTCATGGCCCGGATCGTCGTCTCCATGTCGTGGTGCGCGGTGACGAGGATGATGCGGGCATCGCCGCACAGCGTCTTCAGCTCCTCGATGATCTCCAGGCCGCTGCGGTCCGGCAGCATCATGTCCAGGATGACCACGCTGGGCATGGACTCCTGGGCGGCCCTGAGGCCCGCGGCGGCGTTGGTGGCCGTCACCACGTGATAACGCGGCGCGCCGTCCTGGAGGATCTCCTCGAAGTGCATCTGGAGGCTCTCCAGGAGCCCCACGTCGTCATCGATGATGAGAAGGGTCTCCATGCGGCTCACTTCACACAGCGAAGGTGAGGGTGAACACCATGCCGGGTTCAGCACTTCCCTCGGCCGAGATATCGCCTCCCTGGTTGAGCATGACACGCCGGAGCGCCGCGAGGGAGAGGCCCGCCCCCCTTGCCAGGCGCGAGCCGAAGGGCTCGAAGAGCGTGCCGCGCTCCTCCGGGGGGAGGGCGGCGGTGGGATCCTTGAGCACTATCCGCGCCCGGCCCGAGGGCCCCTGGCGCAGCTCGACTTCGACGTGGGAGTCCTCGGGCAGGCCCATGGCGATGTTGAGCAGCAGCTGGGCGAGCACGGGCCGCAGCCGGGCGGTGTCCACCGACACCCGGGGCAGCTCCGGGGCCTCGTCCACGCGCAGCTCGATGCGCCGCTCGGCCAGCTCGGGCGCCACCATGGAGTGGGCCTCCTGGAGGACGTTGCGCAGCGGCTGTTGCTCCAGGTGGGGCACGCTGTCGCGCCCGTACTCGGAGAGCAGCCAGAGCATCCGCTCCATGGTGCGGATCTCCCGGTTGGCGATGGTCAGCCGGCGCTTGTCCCGGTCGGAGAGGGTCGTGTTCCGCTGCAGCGTCTGCACGGCCATCTTCACGGAGCTGAGCGGGTTGCGGATCTCGTGGCTGAGCGAGGAGGAGAGCCGGGAGATCTGCACCGGCGGGGCGCCGTCCAGCAGGCCGTCCAGGTCCTGGATGGCGGCCGTGGCCTCGCCTGCCTCCAGGCCCAGCACCAGGCGCAGCGGGGTGGGCTCCTCGGTGCCGACCCGGGCGGAGATGAACTCCACGGCGCGGCGGTCCTCCCGGGCGCGGGCGTCCAGCTCGCGGGCCCGCTCGGGGGTGGTGCCGAGCACCACATGCAGCGGCGCATCCGCCAGCTCCGAGGCGGAGCGGCGGAGCACGGTGGAGCAGTCCCCCTCGGCGCGGGTCACCCGCAGGCTCGGGGACCAGACAAGCTGTACGGCTTGGAGGAGCTGGGCGTTCATTGGTCGGACCTGAACATAACGAGTAAGGTTCCGCGCTGTCCCCATGCACGGTGCCACGGGCTTCCCGAAGAATCTGGTTTCAAGCTTCCTCTTCCTGTCCGGGGCGACCGCCCTCGTCTACGAGCTCGTCTGGTCCAAGTATCTCGCCAACGTCCTCGGGAACAGCGGGCAGGCTCACGCCGTGGTGCTCGCCACCTTCATGGGCGGGCTGGCGCTCGGGGCATATGTCTTCGGGCGAACAGCAGACCGGGTGAAGAGCCCCCTGGCCATGTATGGCCTGTTGGAGCTGGGGGTGGGCCTCTATGCTCTCCTGTTCCCCTCGGTGCTGGAGGTGCTGAGCGCGGCCTACCTGGCCGTGGCGGTGAAGGTGCCGGATGGGGTGCGCGTGGTGCCCAAGCTGGGGCTGGCCGCCCTGTCGCTGGTGGTGCCCACCATGCTGATGGGAGGGACGCTGCCCGCGCTGGTGCGGCACTTCTCCTCCACCCTGGCCCATGTCCGGCGCGAGTTGGCGCGCCTGTACGCCATCAACAGCCTGGGGGCCGCCCTGGGAGTGTTCCTGGCCGGCGTCAGCCTGGTGCCGGCGCTGGGCCTGTCGCTGTCGGCGAAGCTGGCCGCCAGCCTCAACATCCTGCTGGCGCTCGGGGCCATCGCCCTCGCGCGGAAGCACCCGCCCGCGCTCGCCTCGGAGGCTCCGGCGGAGGGTGGGGTGGCCGAGGGCGGGGATGAGCTGTCCTACCCCCATGCGGCGGTGAGAGCGGCCCTGCTGGGCGTGGCGCTGTCCGGCTTCACGTCCATGCTCTACCAGGTGACGTGGATCCGCCTGCTGTCCCTGGTCCTGGGCGCCTCCACCTACGCCTTCACCCTCATCCTCACCGCCTTCATCCTCGGCATCGGCCTGGGCAGCTTCTGGCTGATGACGCGCAAGGGGAGGGGGGATCTGCTGCGCCTGTTCGCGTGGCTGCAGGTGGCGCTGGTGGCCAGCGTGTGCGTGGCGCTGCCCCTCTACGTCCGGCTGCCCTACCTGTTCCGCAAGGCGCAGTTCCTGATGAACCGCTCGCTGGACTCGTGGTCGTACTACCAGCTCCTCACCTTCGCGTTCTGCTGCCTGGTGCTGATCGTCCCCACCTTCTTCATGGGCGCGGCCTTCCCCGCGGCGGCGCGCGTGGCCACCGCGAAGGTGGCCGAGGTGGGGCGGCAGCTCGGCGGCGTGTACCTGTGGAACACCCTGGGCACCATCACCGGCGCCGCCCTGGGCGGGCTCGTGCTGATGCCGTGGTGGGGCATGGAGGGCAACTTCATCGCCGGGCTGGTGGGCAACCTCGTGGCCGCGGGGGTGGCCTTCGCCGCCGTCCCGGGGCGCCCCGCCCAGCCTGTTCGAGCGTTCTGGCCGCTGGGGCTCGGCGCGGCCTGCGGCCTGCTGTTCCTGCTGCCCATGAGCGGCTGGGCCGTCACCCTGTCCGGCATCGCCTCGTTCCGGGTGCTGGAGACTCCGCCCGCGAGCTACGCGGCCGCCGTCTCCACCTTCGAGCGGAGCACCCAGTCCCTCTTCTACCAGGACGACACCTTCGCCACCGTGCTCGTGGGCGAGCTGAAGAACGGGCACCGCTTCCTGAAGCTCAACGGCAAGGTGGACGCCTCCACCGGCCTGGACATGGAGACGCAGATCATCGCCGGCCACCTGGGCATGCTGCTGCACCCGCGCCCGCCGGAGAACGTGCTCCTGGTCGGCGCGGGCTCGGGCGTCACCGCCGGCTCGGTGCTCGCCCACCCCGTCAAGCACCTGGACATGGTGGAGATCTCCCCCGCCGTGGTGGAGGCCGCCCGCCTCTTCAAGGCCGTCAACCGCAATGCCGTGGACGATCCGCGCACGCACGTCCACATCGACGACGCCAAGACGTTCATGGCGCTGGCCCCGCGCAAGTACGAGCTCATCATCAGCGAGCCGTCCAACCCCTGGGTGGCGGGCGTCTCCGGCCTCTTCTCCCGGGACTTCTTCCGCATCGCCGACCAGCACCTCACCGACGACGGCATCCTGGTGCAGTGGATCCACACCTACGAGAGCAGCGAAGAGATCATCAAGCTGGTCGTCCGCACCCTGCGCGACACGTTCCCGTACGCCACCACCTGGCTGGGGCCCACGGACCTCATCCTCGTGGCCAGCCGCAAGCCGCTGACCTTCGACGCCCAGAAGATGGCCGAGCGCCTGGCACTCCCCGCCGTGCGCGAGGATCTGGGCCGCACCGACATCCATGACGTGTTCGGCCTGCTGGCCAAGCAGGTCCACAGCGACGAGGGGCAGCGCGAGTTCGGCGGCACCGGCCCCATCAACACCGACGATCGCAACCTGCTCGAGTACGCCGCGCCGGTGGCCTTCTTCCTCCAGAACCAGGAGACGCGCGTCCATGACGAGCGCCGAGGCCCCGATGGAGGCTCGCGGCTGTGGATCCACCGCTACCTCCAGGAGCACCCTCCCACCGCTCAGCAGGCCGCGGACCTGTATCGCAACCTCGATCACAACCACGCCATCAATGATCCGCTCATCCGAGGGGCCGCGGCGCTCTGGCACTCGCTGGACCCGGACAGCCTGGAGGCCCGGGTGGCGCTCGCCAACACCACCCTCGCTCAGAAGGACCTGACGCTGGCCGAGTCGGTGCTCGCGCCCGCGCTGGAGCGTGGCAAGGAGGATCCCCGCTTCGTCTCCGCCTGGCTGCGGCTGGTGGCGGCCCGGGCCTGGGCCTCGCGTACCGCGTGGACCCCCGTCACCGGGCTCTCCGAGGCCGTGGCGCTGGGCCAGCGGCAGGTGGCCGCCCACCCCGAGGACGCCGAGCTGGCCAAGGCCCTCAAGACGCTCTGCGATGCCATCCCACAGGCCTGTAGCACCGCCGTCGGCTCCACCCCGGCTGCACCTTTATGGGGGGCTCCGGGGGCGCCGTGATCGCCTTTTTGATCCTCGCGGGAGGCTTAAAATGCTGGAATTACGGATATTTCCAGCCATCCTCCCGATGACGGATGGTGGGTAGTGGTCGGATCCATTTACTGTGCGCTTGCCCTCGAGATTGAAGGGTGCCGTCTCCCACCGCCAATACCCCCAGGAGTCTCTCATGAAGGCGATGCCCAAGAAGCAGCTGCGCAAGGCCCGTGGTCAAGGCATGACCGAGTACATCATCATCGTTGCCCTCATCGCGATCGCGGCCATCGGCGTGATCACGCTGTTCGGCGACAACATCCGCAAGCTGTTCGGCGCGTCCGCCGCGGCCCTCGCCGGTAACTCCAGCGTGACGAACGACGGCGCCAGCTCCAACGCCGCCCTGAACAAGAAGACGATGAAGAGCTTCGCCGAGAACAACGCCTACTAGTTCTCGCTGGTCGGTGGGAGCCCCGCTTCGGCGGGGCACCTTCCCGGCTCGAAAAGGCGGCGCGGGCCCGAGAGGGACCCCGGCCGCCTTTCTGCTTTTCTGGGGCCTGAGCGCCCGGGCTACGACGGCCGGTTGAGGCTGGCCGCGATGGAGCGCACCATCGCGCGTGGAGCGAAGCGCCCCCCCACCGTGGTCAGCCAGTTGAGCGCGCCGTGGATGGCGAGCACCCGGCCCTTCATCATGGACGTGTAGGCGTCCGCGGCCACGTCCGAGGCCTTGGCCACGCCCGGCCGCTGGAAGAGGCGGCTCTTCTCGGTGCCGGCCCGCGAGGCGAACTCCGTGTGCGTGGCGCCCGGGCAGTGGCACGTCACGGTGACGCCG